>SXGQ01605815.1_pt1 | contig 36605 bp, 38 predicted proteins | sample 3178371 | NCBI WGS metagenome assembly SXGQ01 (sample SAMN11356859, study PRJNA531348) | freshwater metagenome | isolation source: freshwater sample F1-20 | place: China: Fuxian Lake, Yuxi | collected 2017-12-25 | reverse complement strand
GCTGTGCGTGACCCATGAAATGGGTTTTGCCCGCCGGGTGGCTGACCGCGTGGTGTTCATGGACCAGGGCCGGGTGGTGGAAGAGGCCCCACCCCAGACTTTCTTCAGTGCTCCGCGCAGCGAGCGTTGCCGCAGCTTTCTCGACCGCATCTTGCACCACTGAACCGGCACCGCTGTGTCGCCCGAAACGGCGCGAGGACTCAGCATGAGCTTCGCCTCGGGCGCTGTGGACGCCAGTGTGGTGATGATGGGGCGAAGGTGCCGCTCTTACCGGGGGGCCGACGCCATGCGACGCTCCAGGCGCCGCACGCCCCAGGAGGTCAGCAAGATCAGCAGCAGGTATTCCAACACCAGGGCAGTGTAGATCTCCAGCGGCCGGTATTCGGTCACGTTGAGCTCATTGGCACGACGCGTCAACTCTTGCAGACCGATCACAGAGACCAGCGAACTCATCTTGAGGACGTAGACAAACTGGTTGCCCAGCGCCGGCAAGATGGTGCGGATGGCCTGCGGAAAAATCACGAAGCGGAAGGTGTCGCGGCCCGACAGGCCCAGAGTTTGTGCGGCCTCGCGCTGGCCTTTGGCCACCGACTGTATGCCAGCGCGGAAAATCTCGGCCTCAAAAGCGGCATCTGAAAGGGCCAGCGAAATCACACCGGCCGCAAACGCCCCGAACTGCAGGCCGGTCAGCATGGGCAAGCCGTAGTAAACCCACAGCAGCAGCACCAGCAGGGGGATGGCGCGAAACACCTCGACATAGCCGCGCGAGATCAGGCGCAGGGGCCGTACGCTCGAGAGGGCAGAGAGCGCCAGAAGCACGCCCAAAAGCACCGAGACCACGATGGCGGCCACAGACAGGCCGACGGTCAGGCCTATGCCTGCCAGCAGGAAAGAGAGGTTCGATGCCCCCTTGTCGGTCAAGGGGTTGAGGATGTACCAGCCCCACGTGTAGGCGCTGGTGTCCCCAGCGGCCCCACAGCCAGACAGCAGCAAAGCCAGCCCAGCCAGAGCGGCCGCGAGGCGCCTCATGTCAAATGCTCAGGGCGGGTCAGCGGCCCAGCCACTTGGCTTCGAGCATGTCGAAATAGCCCTCAGACTTTTTCAGCGCAATCCAGTTGTTTACGAAGGTGGTCCAAACCGGCTCGCCCTGGGGCAGCGGGTAGGCAAACGGGCGCTTGTTGCGAAGTTCGGCTTTGGAAATCACGGTCAGGTTGGGGTAGGTCTTGACCAGGGTGGCCGCCTCCACATTGCTGGTGATGGTGGCCACAGCACGGCCAGCCAACACTTCCTGGTAACCGGTGGCGGGCTTTTCGATCGCTTTGACCGAAGCCTGCGGGAAATGGGCCTTGGCCTGCTCTTCGAACACGGTGCCCAGCGAGACAGCAATTTGGGTGCCGCTGCGGTTGAGGTCTGACCAGCCGGACAGTTTGGCGGCGTCGGCCCTGCGGATCACGGGCACGGTGCCGGCCTCGATGTAGGGGTCGGAAAAGGCCACGGTTCTGGCCCGCGCCATGCTCAGCGAGGCGCCGGAGAAGATGTCGTAGCGGTTGGAAGTGATGCCAGTGACCAGGGTGGCCCATTCGGCTGGAACCCATTCCACCTTCACGCCCATGTCTCTGGCCAGTTGCTCCATGGCCTCGACGTCGAAGCCGCGGTAGCTGTTGGTGGCCGCATCACGGATGGACATGGGGTTGAAGTCCCCAGTGGTTCCCACGCGCAGCGTGCCGCGCTCGAGGATGGTTTGCAGGCGACTCTTACCAGGCGCTCCTTGCGCGGCGGCCGGATTGGTCAGGGCGGCGCAGGCCACCAAGGTCATGGCCAGCAAGGATTTGAAAATTTTCATGTTGGCAGCCTCTCGTCTAAAAGTGAGTGGAAGGTTGAACTCGGCGATCGTGGGTGCTGGGGCACACAGCGACTTACCATCGACAAAATCAATCACAATGGTAGCAGTTCCAGCCGGTGCGATCCGATGCTCGCCGGTTTTGTCCATTGTGCGATACAGCCTCTTCCAATTATTGCGTCAAGGCCTGAACGGCCACCGTGGCTGGCCCAGGGCTTGGCGCCGGGCTGAACCGGCGGCGCGCTACGACGCAGTGGTGGTCGGCGGGGGTGGTCACGGCCTGGCCACGGCCTGGCACCTGGTGCGCGATGAGGGGCTCACCCGCGTCGCGGTGCTCGAGCGTGGATGGCTCGGAGGCGGCAACACGGGGCGCAACACCACGGTGATCCGTTCCAACTATCTGCGTGAGCCCGGCATCCGATTTCAAGACGAAAACCTGCGTCTTTGGGAAGACCTGAGTCAGCGGCTCGATTTCAACCTGATGGTCAGCCAGCGCGGGCAGATCGAGATCATTCAGACCTGGGCCAAGTTGCGCGATGCCCGCCGGCGCATGCATGCCATGCGCTTGGTTGGTGCCGACTACGAATTGCTCGATGCACAGGCGGTTTACCGCTTGCTGCCCATGCTCCGGCGCGATCCGGTCCAGCGCCTGCCGGTGCTCGCCGGTGCCTGGCAGGGCCGTGCGGGGACGGTGCGCCACGATGCCGTGGCCTGGGCTTATGCGCGTGCGGCCAGTTCGGTGGGCGTGGACATCATAGAAAACTGCGAAGTCACCGGCATCGAGTGTCCGGGCGGCCGGGTGCAGGCGGTTCAGACCACGCGCGGGCGCATCGTGACCGAGCGGTTGGGGCTGGCCGTGGCCGGCTCAAGCAGTCGCCTGGCTGCCATGGCGGGCCTGCGTCTGCCATTGGAGACGCTGACGCTCCAGGCCTTTGTCTCTGAGCCCCTCAAGCCCATGCTCGATGTCATCGTCTCGTGCCCTGCGCTGGGCATTTATTTCAGCCAGTCCGACAAGGGCGAGTTGGTCATTGGCGGTGGACCCGATGCCGGACTTTCGTGGACGCAGCGCGGCCAGTTCCATGTGATCGAGGACTGCGTGGCCAGCTTGGTCGAGCTGTTTCCGGCCTTGGCCCGGGTCAAGCTGCTGCGCACCTGGGGCGGAGCCATTGATTTGTCTGCAGACACCAGCCCCATTGTGTCTACCACGCCGGTGCAGGGCTTGTGCGTCAGCGCCGGATGGGGCTCTGGTGGTTTCAAGTCCATACCGGCGGGAGGTCGCAGCCTTGCGGGCCTGATGGCCCGGGGTCAGCCTGACCGCTTTTGTGCGCCCTTTTCACTCGAGCGGTTTTCCTCGGGGCGCTTGCTGTTCGAGACGGCCAGTGCGTCGAACCGTTTTTAAAGGCGCTTGCCATGCTCTCAATTCCTTGCCCCTTCTGCGGACCTCGCAGCGAGCATGAATTTTTGTGCATGGGGGAGATCAGCGAGCGAGCGGTGCGGCCGCAGACGCTGGACGATGCGGCCTGGTCCGATCACCTGTACAACCGCGGCAACCCCGATACCCCGGTGGACGAGCGTTGGTGGCATGTGCACGGCTGCCGCAGTTGGTTGCATGTCAGGCGCCATCCGCACACGCAGGCCATTGTGAGTTGTCAGGCCGATCAGGAGCGAACATGAGTGGCTGGCGTTTGCCTGCCGGGGGCCGCTTGATCGATCGATCGCAGCCGCTGAATTTCGAATTTGACGGCCGGCGCATGCAAGGCTTTTCGGGCGATACGCTGGCCTCTGCTCTGATGGCAGGTGGCTCGAGCGTGTTCTCACGCAGTTTCAAGTACCACCGACCGCGTGGCGTTCTGGCTGCCGGTTGGGAGGAGCCCAACGCTTTTGTGTCCTTGCACTCGCCTTGGGCTGAGCCCAATGTGCTGGCCACCACACAGGCCCTGGTGGCGGGCTTGCGGGCGCGCAGCCAGCATGCGTGGCCCCATGTGAATCTGGACCTGATGGCTTGGGCCGATTGCTTGCACCGCTGGTTGCCTGCGGGGTTTTATTACAAGGCGTTCAAGTCGCCGGCCTGGGCCTGGCCCTGGTTTGAGCGGGCGCTGCGGCATGCCGCAGGCCGGGGGCGTATGCCCGATCCGGCGGCATTTCAAGAGCCTCAAACGCCGACCCGCACCGGCTATGAGCGCCGATTTGCCCACGCCGACGTGCTGATCGCAGGCGCTGGACTTGCCGGCTTGTCGGCCGCCTGGGCCCTGGCCGATTCGGGCGCGCGGGTGATTTTGGCCGACGACGCGCCGCAGCCGGGCGGGCGCTGGCTCGATCGTCCCCAGGGCAGTGCGATGGACGACTGGATCGATCGGGCGGTGCAGGCGCTGGACGACCACCCGAGGGTGCAGCGCTGGCCCATGACCCAGGTGGTGGCGCAGTACGACCATGGCCTGTTCGTGGCGGTGGACCGAAGCGTTGCAGGTGGCGAGCGCCTGTGGAAGGTGCGCGCACGCCATGCGCTGCTGGCCACCGGTCAAATTGAACGGCCTTTGCTGTTTCCTGATAACGACAGGCCAGGGATTTTGCTGGCCGGTGCATTGAGCAGCTATGTCCATCGGTGGGCCGTGGCACCGGGTCGGCGCATGGCGCTGGTGGCCAACAACGATGCGGCCTGGACGGCTGCTTTTCATGCCCAGGACGCAGGGATCGAGGTCGCGGTCTTGGCCGATGCGCGCGAGCAGGTGCATCCGGATTTGCTGGCCCAGGCCCGCGGTCGGGGCCTGCCGGTACAGTTGGCCGCCCGCGTTAACGGCGTGCGCGGCCGCTCGCGTGTGCGCTCGGTGGCCCTGACCGATGCCCACGACAAGACCTGCTGGCACGATGTCGATCTGCTGGCTTGCTCGGGCGGCTGGACCAGCGCCTTGGCCTTGCATGCCCAGACAGGCGGTGCCAGCCGATACGACACCGATTTGCATGGCATGGTGCCCGTGCCGGCTGGCGGCAACGTGCTTTGCATGGGCTCGGTCACCGGCGTGCAGACCACGGCCGCCTGCCTGGACTCGGCGGCCCAGGCCGCGGCGCAGGTGGCGCAGGCCCTGGGGCTGCGCCTTCGGCCGCTGGCCCTGCCCGAGTGCCCGATTGAGCCCCAAGGCTGCGACGCCATCGATCTGCGCCGTGTGGGGCGCGGCCGGGTGTTTGTGGACCTGGCCAGCGACGTGACCCTGGACGATCTGGTGCTGGCGCAGCGCGAGGGCTATGAGTCGCCGGAGCACCTCAAACGCTACACCGCGCTGGGCATGGGGCCCGATCAAGGGCGCACATCCAGCGTGCACGGCGCATTGCTGATGTCCCAGTTGCGCGGGCTTGGTGTGGGTGAGCTGGGGCCGACCCGGCTGCGGCCGCCTTACACCCCGATCGCTTTGGGTGCGATTGCAGGCGCCGAGCCGGGCGAGCTGATCCGGCCCGTGCGCCGCACCCCGATCTCGCAGTGGCATGAGCTGTCTGGCGCCGTCATGTACGAGTCGGGCCAGAATTGGCGCAGGCCTGGTTACTACCCCAAGCCGGGTGAATCCATGGCTCAGGCCATCGAGCGCGAGTGCCGAGCCTGCCGGGATGCGGTTGGTTTGTACGACAGCTCACCTTTGGGCAAGTTCGAGGTCAGTGGAGCCGATGCGGTTGTCCTGCTCGAGCAGGTCTACGCCTGCCGGGTGGCGGATCTGAAGGTCGGCCGTGGCCGATACGCACTGATGCTGCGTGAAGACGGTCGGGTGTTTGATGACGGCACCGTGTTTCGGCTCGATGAACACCGCTGGTGGATCACCACCACCAGCGGGCAGGCCCAGGCGGTGCATGCCTGGCTGGAGTTGGTGCTGCAGGGGCACTTCAAGGGTCGGCTGCAGGCCTTTGTCACGCCAGTTACCGACCAGTGGGCTGCGCTGGTGGTCTGCGGTCCCCGGTCTCGGGAACTGCTGGCGGCAGCCGAGTGCAGCCTGGATGTGAGCAAGGCCGCTTTCCCCTTCATGACCTGGCGGCAGGGGCATCTGGCCGGGCAGGCGGTGCGGCTGTTTCGCGTCAGCTTCACCGGCGAACTCAGCTTTGAGATCCATTTGCCGGCCCGCAAGGCCCTGCTTGTCTGGCAGCGTTTGTTGCAGCAGGGGCAGGCGCTGGGCCTGGCGGTCATGGGCTCGGAGGCCAACCATGTGCTGCGCGTGGAGAAGGGCTTCATCTCCATTGGTCACGAGGTCGACGGCTGCGTCAACCCGTTTGACCTGAATCTGGCCTGGGCCGTGCGCATGGACAAGGATGACTTTGTTGGCCAGCGCTCTTTGCAGCGCGATCAGGCACGCCCGCAGGGCCGCGCGCAATTGGTTGGGCTGCTCGTCGATGCGGGCCAGGTGCCGCTGGAGGAGGGCGCGCAGATTCTTCGCGGTGACCTTGACATGGATCCGCTTAGTGCTCTGGCGCTCGAGCAGGCCAGTGCCGGCTTTGTGACGGCCAGCGTCTGGAGCCCCAGTCTGGGCCGGGCTGTGGCCTTGGCCTTGCTGGAAGATGGCGCGTCGCGGCATGGACAAAGCGTGTGGGTTACAGCCCACGCACCGGGCGCCCTGGCGCGCCGGATCGCCACGGTGGTGGCGCCGGTGTTTTTTGATCCCGAGGGAGGGCGCATGCGTGGCTGATTTTTCACCCTTTTTCAGACAGCCCGGTGGCCTGATCAGTCTGCGTGCGGCGGCCCATCCGTGGCTCGACCGCCTGGCTGGCGGCCTGTCGCGGCTTGGGGTGTGCCGACAGTTGCTCTCAGCGCCTGACCTGTGGATGCGCTTGGGCCCCGACGAATGGTGGTGCTGGTGGCAAGACGAGGCTCGGACCGCTGACTCGGTGATGCAAACCATCGCCCAGGCCGCAGATGGGCAGCACCATGCCTGCGTCGATATCAGCGACGCTCAGGTCGCGTTTGTGAGTAGAGATGCGGCCGCACCCGTGCTGTCCTTCGGATGCGACCTGGACTTTGAGCGGCTGCCAGGCGACTTTGCCGGGCGCTCCCGATTGGCTGCATTCCAGGTGGTGTTGGCTCGCCAGCAAGCGCCACAGGGGGCCATGCTGCTGTGGACTGAATCGAGTTTGGCCGAGAGCCTGCAGACTTGGTTGGACCGTTCGGTCGCCCTGGCCCGACGCTAAACGGGTCGTTCAAGGGGGCTCAGCGGCCAGCAGCCTGGATTCTTTCAGCGGCAATCCGCTCGGCCAGTGTTCGGCGAAAGCGTGCAGCGCCGGTGTCGAGCAGCAGACCGATATTGGGCGTTCGCGGATTTTTCATGCCCTGGTGAACCGCCTCGAGCACCACCCGGTCTTCTTCGAAGGCCGCTTTGGCGCCGGCGGCAATGCGCTCGGTCAGGGCCGGGTCGTGAGCATCGGTGTTGCGGTGCTGCAGCCAAAAATAAAGTGTGGTTTGCTCGTCGATCGGAGTCAGGAAGTTGTACGACACCATGCGGTAGACCCGGGGGTCGTCGCCCACCTGTGGCCCACCCATGCCCGCCGGCGCAAAGATGCTGCGGTTGATCGCGGTCGAGGGCAGGCGAACCTCGTAGTGCTGCAGCCGGTCGGCCGGCCCTTCGAATTTGACCAACGGTGCGTAAAAAGGCGGCGGTGGCTTGCCAAATATCCAGCGGCTGCAGACCACCCCCTGTTCGCTGGCGTGCAGCTGCATGGGGGTGTCTTCAGTCCCGGATGCGGCGAAGGTGTTGCGGTGCACCCAGGCCACGTGAGACGGGTCGAGCAGGTTGTCCACCAGCCACAGGTAGTGGGACTTGCACAGCAGGCTGTCGCCCTGGGTGAGGTGCCAGTCGGAGTGGTCGTGGTTGTCGATCTCGATGATGGGGGTCTGGGCGGCCTGCTGCGGCTCGCCCATCCAGATCCAGAGCAGGCCATAGCGGTCTTGCACCGGGTAGCTGTGAACTTTGGCCGCTGCCGGAATTCGCTGCTGCGTCGGTGCCTCGATGCATTGGCCACAGCCATCGAAGGTCAGCCCGTGGTAGCCACATTCAATCGCGTCGCCCTTCAGGCGCCCCATGGACAGGGGCAGCTTGCGGTGCGGGCACGCGTCCTCCAGCGCCACCGGCGAGCCGTCTTCTCGCCGGTAGAGCACGATCGCTTCATCGAGCAAACGCACGGCCCGCATCTGGCGCCCCACCTCTCGGGACGCGCTGGCCACATACCAGCAATTGCGAAGATAAGTACCGGGGGCGGTCAGGTCGAGGTTGGACATATGCGGCAGGGATGCATCAACAGTGTTGAGAATACACCGCCCTGGGGCTCAGGGCTGGGCTGATGGCGCTGATGGCGCAGATGGCGGGGTGGGTCTGACCTGATCAAATTCGTAGGAGCCCATGTCCACCTCGAGCGCATGGTCCAAAAACCAGCGCTTGCCGGGGTCGCTTTGCGCCGCACCCGCCGCCACCATGAGCGGCATCAGGTGATCCTCCCTGGGGTGCGCCCGGCGCGCCATCGGGCCCTGGGTCCAGTTGATCAGCAATTGCCTGCGCTGCTCGGGGTCCGGATTGGTCACGGTCTGCGCGAGAAATTGCTCGAAGGCCTGTGCCACTGGGGTGGCCGCCTGGCTGCCAAATCCGCGCATGTCGTGGTAGGTCAAACCGCTGCCCATGATCAGCACGCCCTCGTCGCGCAGCGGGCCGAGCGCCTGTCCGGCCCGGATGTGCTTTGCCGGGTCATAGCCGGCCTTGAGCGAGAGCAGCACCACGGGCACATCGGCCTGGGGGTACATCAGGTGCAGCGGTACAAAAGCGCCATGGTCAAGGCCGCGGTTCGGATCGCCGCGACAGGGCAACCCCGACTGCCCCAGCAACTGCTGCACGCGCTCAGCCAGCATCGGCCAGCCTGGGGCCGGATAGCTCAGTTGGTAGGTGTGCGCCGGGAACCCAAAGTAATCGTACTCCATGGGCGGGAGGGCGGCGGTCGATACCGAGAATTCGGGGGCTTCCCAGTGGCCGCTGATCATGAGCACGGCTTTGGGGCGCTGTGGCAGGCGAGCGGGCAGTGCCTGAAGCTCCTGCGCGGTGCGCTTGAACATCTCGCGCATGCCATCGACCCAGGGCCAGGGACCGCCCCCGTGGGAGACAAAGTAGACCGGCATACGGGCCATGGTGGGATGCTCTTTCCAGGGTTCTGCTGTTGAGGGTCGGACGGTTTTCTCACAGTGTATGCGCCGGAGTTTGCTGGCCCATCACAAGGTATAAACGGGTTGGGATTTCGGCCAGGAAGGACAAACCCATGAACTCAAGCAAGGTGGCCATGGTCACCGGCCCGGCCCAGGGCATAGGGCGAGCCATTGCCCAGCGGCTGCTGGCCCAAGGCTGGTCTTTGGTGGCCATAGACCTTCAGGCTCAGGGCCTCGATACGCTGGCGGCGCAGGCGCCCGATCGTGTGGCTTGTGCGGTTCTCGATGTCACACAAGACGATGCGCCAGCCCAGGCCATGGCATTGGCACGATCGCGTTTTGGGCGGCTCGATGCCTTGATCAACAACGCTGGCATAGGTCGCCCCAAGCCCATGCACCTGACCGACGATGCCGAACTCGATCGCTTTCTGGGTGTCAATTTGCGCAGCGTGTTTCGGTTTTCCCGAGAGGCGCTGGGCTTGCTGCAGGCCGGCGGCTGCATGGTGCATGTGGCCTCGACCTTCGGCCTGATGGGCAACCCCGGTGCTTCGGCCTATGCCGCGACCAAGGCGGCACTGATCGGATTGACCCGGCAAATGGCCGTGGACTACGGCCCCCAGGGCCTGCGCATCAATGCAGTGGCGCCAGGGCTGATTCGCACCCCCTTGATCGAAGACCGGATCGATCAGCCGGCTTTTCGGCGCCTGATGGTCGACACCATTCCCTTCCCGCGGATCGGCGCGCCTTCTGATGTTGCCGCTGCCGTTGGGTTTTTGTGCTCTGAAGACGCTTCATTCATCAACGGCCATGTGCTGGTCATCGACGGCGGCTGGAGCGCGACCAATTGGGTGGGCTGAGTGCCCGCCGGCTGGAGGCCGTCGGAGCCAAGACGTGACGACTGATTTTGAACTGGAAAACACGATGAAATTTCAAACCATCCAAATCCATCGGGTGAGCGAAAGCGACGCTGATCAGGGGATCTGGCTGCTCACGCTCAACCGTCCCGAGGTGATGAACGCGATGAACACGCTGCTGTTTGGCGAGTTGCGCGAAGCGGTTCGGCAGTTGTCTGCCGACGCCTCGGTTCGGGTGCTTGTGATCACCGGTGCCGGAGAGCGCGCTTTCAGTGTGGGCGGCGACCTCAAGGAGCGCAATGGCATGTCCGACGAGACCTGGCGTGCCCAGCATCAACTGATCGAAGAGGCGTTTTTAGCGGTCAAGGATTTCCCGATGCCGGTGATCGCTGCAATCGAGGGCCATGCGCACGGCGGGGGGCTGGAATTGGCCCTGATGTGCGACTTCATCATCGCCTCGAGCGCCGCCGCTTTTTCCTTGCCCGAGGTCAAGCGCGGCATCTTGCCTGGAGGCGGCGGCGTGCAAAACCTGGTCCGTGCCGTAGGGATGCGCCGTGCCAAGCAGTTGCTCTACACCGGCGTCAGTTTCAATGGCGAGCAGGCCTTGGAATGGGGCGTGGCCAATGAACTGACCGAGCCTGGGCGTGCGTTGGCACAGGCCCTGGTGGTCGCCCGTCAGATCGTTCAGGCTGCGCCCATGTCGGTGCGTTATGTCAAGTTGGCAGCCAGCCGGGGCGGGGAAGTGGATTTTCATACCGGCTACATGCTCGATCTGGCCGCCTACAACGTGCTGGTGTCGTCTCAAGACCGGCTGGAGGGCGTAAAGGCTTTCAACGAGCGCCGCCCCCCGATTTGGCGCAATTGCTGAGCGAGCCTGCATTGGGTCGGGCGGTCTGGCCATCGCCGCCTTTTTTCCTTGAGTTGGCCGGGCGGTGTTGGCACTCCTGCCATTTGTCGCCAACAGGACCTGAGTTCGGTGAAAACACCGATGCTCAGACGCAGCGCTTCGGGGCTAATTCCGTTGGATAACTTTATTGGGGGGCTGATGATGCGTCACTTTTTTGACTTGAGAGCCTTTTTTGCAGGTGTTTGCCTGCTTTTGGTCGCCACTGCTTCAAGCGCACAAAGCGGCAGACCTGTACGACTGATCGTGCCCCTGCCTGCCGGTACCGCCACCGATCTGGCGGCGCGCGTGCTTGCACAGCAAATGGGCACCGTCATCGGCCAGCCCATCGTTGTGGACAACAAGCCCGGCGGCAACGGCACCATAGGCGTGATGGAAATGGTGCGTTCCGCACCCGATGGCAACACCTTGTTGCTGGGCTCACAGTCGCCTCTGGCCACCAACGTGGCATTGGTCAAGAATCTGACTTACGATCCGCGCAAAGACTTCTCGCCCATCAATGGCTTTGGCGAGACCATGCATGTGCTCATGGTCAAACCCGGTTTCCCGGCCAAAACCATGAGCGAGTTCATAGCCTATGCCAAGCAACGGCCGGGCAGGGTCAGCGTGGGCTCAACCACGTCTTCGGTTCAGACCCAGATCGCCACCGTGAACAAGCTCGGTGGCGTGGACTTGCTGATCGTGCCCTACAAGGGTATTCCGGCGACCATCAACGATGTGATTGGCGGATCGCTCGATGCAACCATGGTGGATCTGGCCAATGCCATGGCGCAGGCCAAGGCCGGTAAATTGGTGCCCGTTGCGGTGACCTCGCTCAAGCGCAACCCTTTGGTGCCCGACTGGCCGGCCATCTCAGAGACGCTGCCCGGTTTTGATTTCCCCTCGTGGGTGGGTCTGGTCGGTCCTGCTGGTATGCCCAGGGAGCTGGTGGAAAAACTCAATGTCGCGATGGCGCAGGCGTTGCGTCACCCGGACGTCTCGAGCCGACTGAGCACCATAGGCATGGCACCCATGCTCATGAGCGCGGAGCAGTTCAAGGCCTTGATTGCCGATGAGACGGCCAAATGGGTGCGCTTGGCCCGCGAAGCCAACATCCAACCTGAATGAAGGGCCCCCGTGCTGCAAGCCTCACTTGAGCAAGCGTTGGCCCGGCGGCAAAAGTACATCACGCCCGGTGGTGCCCTGACCCATGTCAGCACCTACCTGGGGACCAACAAAATGGAATTGCTGGCCCAGGGCAAAACGGCGCAGCAGGCCGCCGATGCCATGGCGGGCCAACCCATGGCTTACCTGGTGGAGCAGGCGCCTGAAGCGGTGGTTGACCCCCATTTCCACGAAGTCGATCAGTTTCAGCTGTTTGTGGGTGGTGCAGGGCGCATCGGTACCCATGACCTCAGTGGCATGGTGGTGCATTACGCAGGCGCTTTTTCGCCCTATGGACCGATTGCAGCCGGCCCCCAGGGGGTCGATTACGTCACCTTGCGACGCGATTGGGACAAGGGGGCGCAATGGATGCCCGGCGCGGCTCAGGTCTTGCGAGAGTTGCGCGGGCGCCGTCACCGGGCCCATACCAGCGCCCCGCTTGACCTGACGGCCGGCGATCTGACGGCCGGATTGCTCGTGACCGAGATCATGAACGAGCAGACTCACGGCGCGAGCGCCAGGCTTTGCCGTGCCGCTGGGGGCCTTGCGATGCAGGCCGATCCGGCTGGTACTGCAGGCATGTTTTGGTACCTGCTGGACGGCAGTGTGTCGGCGGCTCAGGGTGCCGAGCAGGGACCCAGGGCTTGCTTGTATTTTCCAAGTGCTCAAGGGAGCTGTCCGGTGCAGATCGGATCGGCAGGAGCACAGTTCCTGGAACTGCGATTTCCCGTGCGCCAAGACTCTGCGCCGCTGGCGTGAGCCCTGGGGGCAGTCCCTGAGCGCCTTGCATTTGTTCTATTGACAGGACAAATGCCTCAAGGGAAGATTGGGGTCTGTTCTTCTTCACCGATTGCCCAGGCATGGAACTCTCTGACAAAAGCGCCCGACAGTTGTTTGCTGCTGTCCAGGCCAACCCCACCCGCAAGCGCTTTGGGTTTGGCAAACTGCCTGCCCTGATCAACATTGATCTGCAAAAAGCCTACACCTGCGTTGGCGAGTTTGTCACCGCCTACGAGACCGACCCGCGTCAGATTGAATACGTCAACCAGCTGGCTGAGGCTTTCCGGGCCAAGGGCTTTCCGGTGGTCTGGACCTATGTGGCCTACATGGATTCCGGTGAAGACTGCGGCGTCTGGGGAACGCGCACGAACACGCCCGATTCGCTGCAAAACATCAAGGTGGGCAGCCGCCGCGCCGAGTTTGACGACCGGCTGGTGATTGACCATAAGCGCGACATCATCATCAACAAACGCATGGCCTCAGCCTTCTTCGAGACCAATCTGGGATCGATTTTCACCTTTCACGGGGTTGACACCTGTGTGGTCACCGGTGGCTCGACCTCTGGCTGCGTGCGTGCCACGGTGGTCGACAGCCTGCAGCGCAGTTTTCGCACCATCGTGCCGCAGCAGTGCGTGGCCGACAAGCATGAGTCGCCGCACTTTGCCAACCTGTACGACATGATGCTCAAGTACGCCGATGTCCTGTCGATCGGTGAAACGCTGGAGCAACTGGCCCGGGTGCCTGCCAAGGGGGCGGGATCTTGACGGCTCAAGCCACCCGGCGCGATCCGGGCTTCTACGATTACCTGCCATACAACAACAGACCAGTGATCCGCTGGCCTGGTGGGGCGCGGGTGGCCTTTTGGGTGGCGCCCAATGTGGAGTTTTACGAACTCAATCCACCGCGTAACCCGGCACGGGCGCCCTGGGCGCGCCCGGCTCCGGACGTGCTCAATTACTCGTACCGCGATTACGGCAACCGCACCGGTTTTTGGCGGATGCTCGAGGTGATGAAGCGATGCGACATGCGCGGCAGTGTCTCGCTCAACGTGGCCATGTGCGAGCACCATCCCGAGGTCATCGAGGCGTGCGCCAAGGAAGGCTGGGAGTTTTACTCGCACGGCACCTACAACACCCGCTACCTGATGGGCATGAACGAGGAGCAGGAACGTCAGGTCATTCAAGATTCGATTGACACCATCAAAAAGCACACCGGTCAAAAGCTCGACGGCTGGCTTGCGCCGGCCCTGACTTACACGCCCAACACCATGGATCTGGTGGCCGAGATGGGGTTGACCTATGTCTGCGACCTGTTCCACGACGATCAGCCTGGGCCGGTCAGGGTCAAGCGTGGGCAGCTGACCAGCATCCCGTATTCGCTGGAAATGAACGACACCATCGTCTACAACGTCAATTTGGTCTCGCCGCGCCGCTATGGGGACATCCTCAAGCGCCAGTTCGATCGCCTCTATGCGGAGGGCGAGCATTCGGGGACGGTGATGTGCATCCCCTTGCACCCTTATCTGATCGGCCAGCCCTACCGCCTGGCCGCCTTCCAAGAGGCTTTGTCTTACATCACCAGCCACGACAAGGTCTGGCTGGCCACCGGCCGCGAGATTGCCCAGTACTTCAACGCGAACTACCACGGGGCATTCATGGCTGCCGGTCAGGCCGTGGGAGAAGCCCCATGAGCGCCAAGCCCCTGCCTGACGATTACCTGTCATACCCGCTGCGGCGTTATGGCATGGACCATGACCGCTATGACTGGTCCATGCTGCCGCGTCGCAAGCCGGTGGAGTGGCCCGGCGGCGCGCGCATTGCCTTGTGGGTGGTGCCGGCGCTCGAGTGGTTCCCTCTGAACATGGCCGGCCAGCCGTTCAAGCCCCCAGGGGCGATGCAAACCGCCTACCCGGACCTGCGCCACTACACCTTGCGCGACTACGGCAACCGCGTCGGCATTTTCCGCATCATGCAGGCGCTGGGGCGACACGCCATCCCTGCCACGGTGGCGGTCAACGCCGCGGTGGCGGTGCGTTACCCCTCCCTGATTGCCCAGTGCAATGGTTTGGGCTGGGAAATCATCGCCAACGGGCTGGACATGGACCACTTGCACCATGGTGGGTTGTCGCCAGACGATGAAAAAGCCTGGGTGACGCAAAGCCTGGACATCTTGCGCCGATGCAGCGGGCAGGCGGTGCGCGGCTGGCTGTCACCGGCCAAGAGCCAGTCGTTTCAGACGCTCGATCTGCTCGGTCAGGCCGGCCTGGACTACGTCTGCGATTGGGTCAATGACGACATGCCTTACGCCATGCGCACGGCGGCAGGGCCGATTGTGGCCATGCCTCACCCGGTCGACATGGATGACTACACCATTTTGGTCAACAACCACCACACCGAAGACGACTTTCGCGACCAGCTCATTGACCACTTTGACGTGCTCTATGAAGAGGCGGGCAGTCAGGGCGGGCGCATCATGCCGATCTCGCTGCACCCCTGGGTGATTGGCCAGCCCTATCGGATTCGGGCACTGGAGGAGGCGTTGGCGCACATCATGCGTCACAAGGGCGTCTGGGCAGCCACCGGCTCTCAAATCCTGGACGCCTGGCGGGCCCAGCAGGCGTGAATGTCTTGGCCCTGGACGCCCGCCTGCCTTGCCGTTGTCCGGGCGGTCCGGCCACGCGGGCCTGATGGGGTGGTTTCAATGTCCCTGTTTGAACTCGGCCAGGTCGTTCCAGACGTCCTGGCGAATGATCAGGCCGTCGGCCACCTCAAACCGGTCGATGAAGCGAATGCCGGAAAACGGGGTGCCGTCGAGCCAAACGCCCTCGAGGGTGCCGGTGCAGTAGACCACCGTGCTCGATTCGCCCCAGCACTCGTCAAAGCGCTCGAACTGCTTGCCCACCCGGCTGTAGCGGGTCCTGGCCCAGTCGAACAGTTGGGCGAAATCGTGCATGGGCGCGCCGCCCGGGAAGGTCATCACGAAACCGGGCGCCAGCCATTGCCGTGCAGCGTCCAGATCCCGAGCCTGCATGCGTTCAAGAAAATGCCTGACCATGGCGCTGGCCTCGGGCAATTCTGGGCCTCCGGTCGTGAAAGGTTTGCCATCTCGCTGGTAGGTGGCCGCTTCGTTGACAAAGACAGTGGTCCCGGCATTCGACGCGGCAATCACCGAACGAACCGTTCGGGCGGTGCGCTCCACCAGGCGCTCACGCGCCTGCGGGCTGTAACCGGGCAGCAAAGTGATCGAGACAACAGGCATGACACCACTCCTTGTTCTTCAGTTCGAGTCGGCCATTGTGACGGCTCCCAAGTCGGAGCGCTGGCTTCATGATTGCCGGTCAGGATCGGATTGACTACAGCGCGCTTCCGCAGCGCACGCCGCTGCGCTGGCCCGGTGGTGCGCGGGTGGCGGTTTGGGTGACGCCCAACATTGAGCACTACGAATACCAGCCCGAACACATCAGGGTGCGCGACCCTTGGCCCCGGCTGCCGCACCCAGACATCCTGGGCTATGGCTTGCGTGATTACGGCAATCGGGTCGGGGTTTGGCGTCTGATGGAACTTTTTGACCGGCTCGAGCTGCCGATCACGGTGTCGCTTTCTATGGCGGTGCTTGATATGTATCCCGACGTGGCGCGTGCCATGATCGAGCGCAAGTGGGAGTTCATGTCGCACGGCCTGTACAACACCCGCTACCACTGGGGCCTGACTGAAGCGCAGGAGCGCGAGGCCATCGAGGAGTGTCAGGCCATACACAGGCGTCACACCGGCAGAGGGCTGCCGGGCTGGTTTTCTCCGGCCGCGTCCAACACCCTGCTCACGCCTGATCTGGTGGCTGAAAGCGGCATCGCGTATCTGTGCGACCTGTATCACGACGATCAGCCCACGCCCATCCGGGTGCGCAGTGGCACCTTGACCTCGCTGCCCTACTCGATGGAAATCAACGACAGCATCGCCTGGCGCCGCGGCATGGAAGCGCCCGCTTTTGCACGCAAGATCCGCGACGAATTCGATGTGCTTTATGCCGAAGGGGCTGAGCATGGTCGCGTGATGAACATCGCGGTGCATCCATTTATCATGGGTCAGCCCCACCGCATCGATGCCCTGGCCGGTGCGCTCGAATACATTCGCGGCCATGATCGGGTCTGGTTTGCCACCGGCGCCCAGATCGTTCAGTGGTATCGACAGCACCCTTTGAAGGAGTCGGCATGAATGCGCCAAAAGACTATATTCGTGATTACATGAGCGAGCCGGTGATCGACGCTGCCGGTGCGGCGCTGGTCATCATCGATATGCAGTACGCCACTGGCTCGCGACAAGGGGCGCTCGCCCGCACGCTCAAAGCCCAAGGATCCAGCGTGGGCGACTACCGTTTTGCCCGCATTGAAGGCTCGGTTTTGCCCAGCATCATCAAACTGCGTGCCCATTTTCATCGGCTGCAACGCCCCGTGATACACGTCACGCTGGGCTCGGCACTGCCCGATGCCAGCGATGCACCGCGGCACATGCGCAAGCTCCTGGCCAGTTGCAGCAACCATGTGGGCAGCCGTGAACATGAGATCCTCGATGAACTCAAGCCGGTGGCGGGCGAGCATGTGGTGCGCAAGACCACGGTCGGTGCCTTTGCCTCCACGTCCATCGACAGCCTGCTGCGCTCGCTGCGGGTCGACCAGATCTACATGGTCGGCGTGTCAACCAATATGTGCGTGGAGTCGACCGCCCGCGAGGCGGCCGACCGGGGTTATCAGGTCACCTTGGTTGAAGACGCCTGCGGCACCACTTTTGAAGACCTGCACCAGGTGACCCTGCGCAACTTCCAGCGCCTGTTTGGTCGGGTCGCCTCGTCCGCGCAGGTTCTGGCCGAACTCCAGGGGGCCGCATGATGCGTCGGGTTTTGGTGGTGGTGCCCTTCGCGATGTCGCCGCAAAACCTGGCTTTGCGCCAGGCGCAGCTGCAGGGCATCGATTTGTCGCCGCAGTTGCAGTTTGAGTTCCGTCCGGTCAAGGCTGGCCCGGTCAATTACGCCAGCCACCATGACTTTGTGCTGGCCGATGCCGCGAACTTTGAGGCGGCCTGCAGAGCCCAGGACGAAGGCTTTAGCGCCGTGTGTATCGATACCATGAGCGATTCAGGGGTGGCGGCGCTGCGCTCGGTGCTCGACATCCCGGTTTTCGGACCGGGCAAGGCTTCGATGCTCAGCGCCTTGATGCTCGGAGAACGGTTTTCCATCCTGACCATGGCCAGCCGTTGGAAGCCCTTGTACAAGAAGGCGTTGGACGAGCTGGGCCTGCACCACAAATGCGCCTCGGTTCGAGCCATCGAGGTGGCACCGGACAATCAGGGCCTGCTCTCGGGCAAGGAGGACGATGTGTTTCCCCTGCTTGAGGCGGCGGCGCGTCGTGCCATCGATGAAGACGGGGCAGACGTCTTGATCCTGGGTTCGACCACCATGCATCAGGCGCACGCATGGCTGATTGAGCGATTGCCGGTGCCCATCATCAACCCTGGCCCCCTGAGCTACAAGATGGCCGAGGCCGCGCTGGGTCTGGGCCTGTCTCACAGCCGTCAGGCCTACCCCAGGCCCATGCATCCGAGGCTGGACATGCTGCAGGCCATGATGACTGCTGCCGCGCATTCGGTGGCACATCCTTGAGCCCGGCGCCGTTTTTTGAAGACCCGACATGCCCAAGCTGTTGACTGCTGATCAGGTTCAGGCTTACGAGCGCGATGGATTTGTCTACCCCATCGATGTCCTGGATGCCGATGAGGTGCGAGGCCATCGTCAAGAGCTCGAGCGCTGGGAGAGACAGCGTGGCGCGCTCATCGATTTTCCAGAAAAATCCAAGAGCTATTTGCTGTTCAATTGGGCCGATCAGCTGGTCCATCACCCGCGCATTCTTGATGCGGTGGAAGACCTGATCGGACCGGACATCCTGGTTTACCACTCCACGCTCTTCGTCAAGGAGGCGCGCACTGCTGCCTTTGTGCGCTGGCACCAGGACAGCACCTATTTTTATTTGCAGCCGCATCTGCATGTCACTGCCTGGGTGGCGCTTTCCGATGCCAGCGTGAAGGCCGGTTGCATGCAGGCTTTGCCCGGCAGTCACCGATGGGGGGCCTTCGAGCACGACGACCGGCCTGAGCCGATGAACATGATACGCCGGGGGCAGGGCATCAGTGGGCGCTTTGACGGCGCTCAGGGCCACTTTATGCCAGTGGCCGCCGGGCAGATGTCACTGCACCATACCGATCTGGTGCATGCTTCTGGTGGCAATGAAAGCGACGACCGGCGCTTGGGCTACGCGATCAGCTACATCCCAGCCCATGTTCGGCCTGTCGGGTCTGTGCGGCCATCGGCACTGCGGGTGCGGGGTCGAAGCCATGGGCATTTCGTTGAGGAAGAACGGCTGATGCAAGCGGGCACGGATGCGGCGCGAGACAAGCACAAACGGGCTTTGGCCCTGTTCCGCTCTTTGCAGGACGCGGGCTTTGAACAGCCAGCACGGTCCCCAGACCATCCCAAGGAGAACTCGCGATGAAGCAAACCCTGGATTCGGCCGGTCTGCAAGCCTTGGTCGAACGCTACTTTGCGGCGGTTGACCGGCAGGATCTGGCCGGTACCTTGGCCTGCTTTGCTCCCGATGCACGATTTGGCATCGCCAACCACGGGGTGTTCTACAAGGGCCGCGACACCGAGCTGCGCGGCATGTACGAGCGGCTTGCTGGCCGCTATGCCCGCGTCTGGCACGGTGACTTCGACCATGTCTTCGATGTCCCGGCGCAGCGTGTGGCCAGCCGCTTTCGGGTCGAGAACACCACGCACGAGGGAGACAAGCGGCTCAAGAACAATTGCAATTTCTTTGCGCTGCGCGATGGCTTGTTTCAGGAGGTCTTTGTCTACATGAGCGGCGAAAACTCGCTGGCATAGATCGAAGCGTCAAAGCTTTTGCCTTTTGCGAGGTCGCTCCAGGCCCTGCCCATCAAGAAGGGGCGTGAACGCGCGCGGGTCTGGACAGCAAGTCCAGCCAGGCTCCCAGTGGCACCTGCAGACGCGACAAGCCCAGGGTGGCTTCGAGCAGGTCGTGGCCATGGGCGGCAGGCCAGATGCGTCCGGTCAGGTCCATGAACTTGCTGCGCAGCTCGTCTCGGGTGTAGGGCGAGGCGTCGTCTCCCCGGTTGACGCCAGCCTCGCCGACTCTCTGGCTGCCGTCCTTGAGGGTCAGCACCACGCGCGCAGGGCGCTCCATGGGCAGTCGCTGGCTCATGGCGGGGTCGTGGATGACCGTGACCCTGGCCGCCAGCGCCAGCACGTCCGGGTTGCGCACCGCCTCCCAGGTGAAGCTCGACAAAGCGCTCGATCCATGGACGATGCGGGTGGCCACTGCAAAGGGGACGGAAAACTTGGCGGCCAGCGTATTGGCCGGTGTCGGGTCGCTCAATTCGGCAGCCAGGTGATAGGTGCTCACTGCGATGTGCGCGATGTCTCCGGCCCTGGGGAGGTTGGCACCCAGGTGGTCCAGCGCGTCGAGCGTGCCGTGGTTGTAGCGGCAGCAGGAATGCAGCTTGAAGTAGTTGTGCATCAGGTGCCAGTCCTGCCCCAGGTCCTGGACGACGGCTGCGGGGTCGAATCGCTCTGAGATGATCTGCCCCAGCAGGGAGGCGGGGCCATCGCGTTCGCCGGTGAAGCCGCACTCGGCCAGCTCCAAGGCCAGCAGGCCGTTGCGGTTGCTCAGCCCCGCGTAGGTGTTTCGCACCAGACCTCCCTCGAGCATGGTTTGTTTGGAGGTGGCGGTACTCAGTGAGGCGGCGATGTTGATCGTTTCGCGCATGGCCTGATCACCAAGATGGGCGATGCGGGCACAGGCGGCGGCCGCCCCCATGGTCCCCCAGGTGCCGTGCGGGTGCATGGAGCCGCGCAGCTGCGACGCGGCCCCCAGTCGTGAGCCCACTTCGTAGCCGACCACGATGGCGGCCAAGAAATCCTGGGCGCTGGCTGCCCGTTCCTGGCTCAGCGCCAGTGCCGACGGGATCACGTGCACCGCCGGGTGGCCGCGAGAAAAGCGGTTGCCCTCGTCCATTTCGAGGAAAGTTCCGGCCGTGCCATTGATGAAGGCCGCAGCTTCACAGGTGCTGCGCCGGTTTAGCCCGATCAAGTCTGCCGCTTGTGCCTGCGGCTGGCGCTTTGCAATGGCTTGCACTTCCGGCTCGGCTGAGCCGGCCGCCATGGCGGCCACCGTATCGGCCAGGATCCAGCCGACCTGTTCCTGCACTTCTTCGTCCAGTGCCCGGTAGTCCAGTTGGGTGGCGAACTGGCTCAGGCGGTCAAGATAGTTCATGGTGTGGCCCTGCGGTGTGCTTCGATTGCGTCTGCGGCGGCTGCGCAACGCGCATACAGTTCATCGGCCGTGCTTGTGCTCAAGCCATCGATGGCCCTGAGCTGGCTCAACAGTTGGCGCAAGCTCGTGATGCGACTGGGCATGCCCCAGACCCAGGGGTGCACGCTCAAGCCCATGACGGCGGCGCGCGAGTGATGCCCGCATTCCTGGGCCAGACGCCTGGCCGCAGCAACGATTTGGCCGGCGTGTTCATGCCCCTCCTGGTGGCGCAGCCACTGGGCCTGCACATCGTCCCATTCGCTCGACAGCGGCAAGGCCAGCAGGCGCCGTGCGCCCGCTCTGGCGGGCTCGAGCCAGTAGGGTTGGTCGTCGTTGCCCCAGTCCAGGGTATAACGCAGTCCCGCATCGCCCAAGAGGGCGTAGGTCTGCATTGTGGTGCCCCAGTCCTGGCTCAGCCAGCCCAGGGGCTGAGAGCCGGTGTGGACCTGCAGGCCCTGCAAGGCGTCGTGGATGTGGCTTTGCTGCTCTTGCACCGTCATGCGCGAGTGCATCATGCGTGTGGCCGCCAAGCCGTGGCCCAGCCATTGCGCCTGCATCTGCTTGAGCCGCTCGATCACAGCGGGCACGCGGGGCAGGGCCAGGCTGTTGGCTGCCACGGCCGGTCGGATATGGGCTTGCTGAAGTGCATCGAGGACGCGAAACACGCCTATGCGCAGGCCGTATTCACGCTGAGACCAACTGCGATAGTCGGGATTGAAGCTGCCGAACTCGCCCACCAGGCGTGGGTCACGCAAGCTGCCCGGCGGGGGCTCAAAGTCCCAGTGTTCGAGATGCAGCACCACGAACAGGTGCAAACCCGGCGCAAGGCCGCAGGGACCGCGTTGAGGCAGGGCACTGTAGCGGTAGTGCGGGTGGTCCATGTGGATGGGTCAATCGTGGGTGCGTCAACGGCCTGTCTCAAGTCCGACTGAAAACCCCTGGAATCGTCGGCCTATTGACTTCCGGCGCCAATGATTGCACAGTCTTGCCAATTGTCCTATTGATGGGACAATTTTATTTATTTTTCACCTTCACTATCGAGGATTAACCATGACGTCTCAAGCCCGCGTGTCTCGTCGTTTGATTTTGCAGGCCGGTGCTGCCGCCTCCACGCTGGGCGCGCCCGGCCTACTGCTGGCTCAGGCCCGGCCGGTCAAGATCGGCCTGGTTCACCCGGTCAGCGGTGGCCTGGCCTACAGCGGCGGCCAGGGCCGAATCGGATGCCAATTGGCGATCGACGAGATCAATGCGGCTGGCGGCATCAAGTCCATGGGCGGCGCACGCCTGGAGGCTGCTCTGGGTGACTCGCAGTCGCGTCCAGAAGTCGGCGTTTCTGAGGTCGAGCGACTGCATCAAGAGGGTGTGGCCGCCTATGTGGGCTGTTTCTCCAGCGCCATCGCCCTGCCTGCGACCCAGGCGGCGGCCAAGTACAACACCCCATTCATGATTGACGTGGGCGTGTCCGACAACATCGTCAACCGTGGCCTGAAGAATGTCTTTCGTCTGGCCCCTGGCTTTGGCAAGTGCGTCGACGACGCCATCGAGGGCCTCGGTCAGGTCAACAAGGCGGCCGGCGGCGTGGCCAAGAAAGCGGTGCTGGTCCACGAGGAATCGGAGTTTGGCACCGGCACGGCCAAGCTGCTGGCTGGCAAGCTGCCCGGGGTTGGCATTGAGGTGGCCGAGGTTATCAAGCACGCCAATCCAACACGCGACTTCTCCAACGTAGCGCTGCGCATCCGCAGTCTGCGGCCCGACCTGGTGATCATGAGCAACTACCAGAATGAATATGTGCTGCTGGCCCGCACCCTGCATCAGCAGAAGGTGGACCTGGCAGCCATGTTCAGCGTGCTCGGCGGCGGCTTCAACTACAAGCTGGTTCAGGAGCAGCCCGATGTGGCCCAGCACATGATGGACTTCAACCACTGGTTCAACCCGCGCAACCCCAAAGCGGCCGATCTGCGCAAGCGCGCTGCCGACAAGGGCGCTCTGTTCACCTTCGAGGTCTATTGCGGCTACAACTCGGTCAAGCTGTACGCCGATGCCCTGCAGCGTGCTGGCACCGCAGACAAGGAAAAAGTCATCGCGGCGCTTGAGGCCAGCACCTGGTCCGATCACTTCATGCCTTATGGGGCAACCAAGTTTGTCAATGGTCAGAACCAAGGCGGCAAGGCCGTGTTGCTGCAGGCCACGCGCACCGACATCGACGTGGTTTGGCCCAATGAGTTCGCGGCGGCCAAGCCGGTGTATCCGCGCCCCAAGTTCAGTTGATCGACCCTGATGCCGGTTGCCTGCCCGGCAGGGGCAGGAGCCGGACGCTTGACACCTGCCTCCAACCGGGGGCAGGACCAGGGTTTTCGCACTTCGTTTCAGGACTCCCACGTGGACCCCATCATCCTGGCCGCGGCCGCCATCAACGGCCTGCTCATGGGCGGCATTTACACCTTGGTGGCGTCGGGTTTGACGCTTATCTATGGGGTGCTGCACATCATCAACTTCGCCCACGGCAGCATGCTCATGTTGGCCATGTTTGGCGTGTATTTCCTGCTGACCAAAGCGGGCATAGACCCTTACTTGGCCTTGTTCATCATGGTGCCTGCCATGTACGCGGTCGGCTTTTTGCTTTACCGGCACATGATCGGCAAGCTGTCTCTGGGGCGTGATGAAAACATTTTGCTCATCACCCTGGGGCTGTCGATCCTGATTGAAAACCTGGCTCTGCTGTTCTTCAAGGGCGACTCGCGCACCGTGTCACTGGCCTACAGCGACAAAATGATTGAGCTCGGGCCGCTGCTTCTGGGTTTGCCCAAGGTGGTGTCCTTCGTGGCGGCCATGGTGCTGTGCGGCTTCTTAGGCCTGTTCATTACCCGCACCGACACCGGCAAGGCCATCCGTGCAGTGGCCAAGGAGCGCATGGGTGCGCGCTTGGTGGGCATCGATGTGGACCGCATCTTTGCGGTCTCGTTTGGCATCGGCCTGGCGACCCTGGGCGCTGCCGCCTGCCTGCTGATGCCGATTTTTTATGTCTCGCCCTCCAGCGGTCACGTGTTCGTGATCGTGGCCTTTACCGTGGTGGTGCTCGGTGGCATGGGCAGTTTCCTCGGTGCTGTCATTGGCGGCCTGATCGTGGGCCTGACCGAATCGTTTGGCGGTCTGTTTCTCGGCGAGAGTCTGGGGCAGATCGGCATTTCGCTGATCTTCATTCTCATTTTGCTGTTCCGCCCGTCCGGGCTGTTTGGAGACAAGCGATGACGGCCCCGCGTTCACCCTGGGCGGTGCACGCCTTGTTGCTGGCGCTGGCTCTGATTTTTCCGATGGTGTTCAGTTCGCCTTTCATGGTCAATTTCGGCGTGCTGGCCCTGTTCTACGCCTTCATCGGCCAGTCCTGGAACATAGCCGGCGGCTTTGCCGGGCAGCTGTCTTTTGGTCATGTGGCCTTCTTTGGCGTGGGTGCCTATGCCTCGACCATCGTTCAGATGCGACTGGGCTGGAACCCCTGGCTGGGTCTGCCGGTCTCGGCCCTGGCCGGTGCCGCGGCCGGCTGGCTGATTGCGGTGCTCTCGTTTCGCGCGGGCCTCAAAGGTTCTTACTTCGCCCTGATCACGCTGGCTTTTGCCGAGGTGTTTCGCATCGTCGCCAACTCGGTGGAGATCACGGGCGGTGGTTTGGGCATGCTCATTCCAATGAAGCAGGTGGCGGCCAATTTCCAGTTTGGTGACCGGCGGGTGTTTTATTTCATCATTTTGGCGCTGACGGTGATCTCGGTGGCACTGGCCTTGTGGCTCAAGGCATCGCGTTTTGGCGCCCGGCTTGCTGCGATCCGGGAGAACGAAGACTCAGCCCGTGCCCTGGGCATCAACGCCTACGCCGAGAAGACCAAGATCATGATGATCTCCGGTGCGGTTGCTGGCACCGGTGGCTGTTTTTTCGCTCAATACTTTCTCTACATCGATCCGACCATTGCTTTTGGGGTGGACAAATCGGTGGAGATGCTGCTGGTGAGCATGATCGGGGGTGCAGGCACCGTTTATGGCCCGCTCATAGGCGCGGTGCTGCTGGCGGCCATCAGTGAGGTCACGCGGGCCTGGTTCACCATTCAGGGCCTGTCGCTGGTGCTTTATGGCGCTTTGCTCGTCGTCATCATTGCTTTCCTGCCCAATGGCCTGATCGATCTGTTTAAGCGGCGCAGCCGCCGCCGTGGGGGGGCATGATGCTCAAGGTCAGTCACCTCACCAAGATCTTCGGCGGTCTGAAGGCGGTTGATGACGCCAGCGTCGAAGTGGCTCAGGGTCGTATCGTCGCGCTCATTGGACCCAATGGCGCTGGCAAGACCACCTTGTTTGCCTGTATCGCCGGCTTTTTACCCAGCAACCAGGGGAAGGTGGAATTGCTCGGCCAGGACATCACCGGTCTGCCGGCTCACGAGATCTCCCGCCGGGGCATGGTTCGAACCTTTCAGATTACGCAGCCCTTTGCCAAGCTGTCGGTGCTGGAGAACATCGCGGTCGGTTCGCACCAGTTGCATGCTCGGCGTGCCGATGCCTTGGACCATGCCCGAACGGTGGCCGAGCGGGTCGGCATGCCGGCAGCTATGCTCGATCAGCCGGCCGCTGAATTGACCGTGGCCGGGCGCAAGCGCTTGGAGTTGGCCCGCGCGCTGGCCACTGAGCCCAAGCTTTTGCTGCTTGACGAAGTGATGGCCGGACTCAACCCGCAGGAAATCGTGGAAATCATCGCCATCATCCGCAAGATCCGCGACAGTGGGGTGACCATTTTGTTGATCGAACATGTGATGCATGCGGTGATGAGTTTGTCCGAGCACATCTATGTGTTGTCTTACGGCAAGATCATTGCCGAGGGTGCGCCGCGCGACATCGTCAGCAATCGCGATGTGGTGGAGGCCTATCTGGGGCGCGGCGCGGCCGATCAGATGGCTGGCGTGACGGGAGACGACCATGCTTGAGATTCGTCAATTGCGCGCAGGCTACGGCAGCGTGGAGATCTTGCGAGGCATCGACCTCGATGTTGGCGCGGGTGAAATCGTTGCGGTGCTCGGCAGCAACGGCGTGGGCAAGTCCACGCTCAACAACAACATCTCTGCGCTGTATAGGCCCTTTGGCGGATCCATCCGATTCAAGGGAGAAGACATCACGGGACTGTCTTCCAGCGAGGTGGTCAAGCGCGGTCTGATCCATGTGCCTGAAGGCAGGCGGATTTTCCCCAACCTCAATGTGCGTGAAAACCTCGAGTTGGGCTCTTTGGTGCGGGGCAAAGACAACAGGGCGCGCAACATCGAGCGTGTGGTGGGCATCTTCCCCCGGCTGCAGGAGCGCTTTACCCAACTCGCCGGCACCTTGTCGGGCGGGGAGCAGCAAATGCTGGCCATCGGGCGTGGACTGATGTCCGAGCCCGAACTGCTGATCATGGACGAGCCATCGCTGGGTCTGTCGCCCTTGCTGGTCGAGCAGATGTTCGATTTGATCCAGCGCATCAACCGCGAAGGGCTGCCCATCTTGCTGATGGAGCAAAACGCGGTGCAGACGCTGGCCATCGCGCAGCGGGCGTACATCATAGAAAACGGCGTGATCGCCATGCACGGCAAGGCGGCAGATTTGGCCAGCAACCCCGAACTGCGCAAAAACTACCTGGGACTCTGAGCCATGGCAGCTGAGGGCGTCGAACTATCAGGCCGGCATGCACTGGTCACCGGCGCCGGGTCGGGCATTGGCCTGGCCACAGCTCAAGTGCTGCATCGCCGTGGCGCCAAGGTCGCCGCAGTGGTGCAAAGCACCGAGCAGGCCCGGCAACTGGAGCGCCTGCTGCCGCAGGCTTGCGTCATTGTGCAAGACCTGCTCGATGATGCGGCCTGCGCGGCGCTGCCCGAGCGAGCGGCTCAACAGTTGGGTGGCCTGGATGCACTGGCTTGCTGTGCAGGTATTTTTTTCAAGAAGGGTTCTGACGAAATCAGCCTCGATGAATGGCGTCAGACCCTGGCCCTTAATCTGGATTCGACCTTCATCCTGACCCGCGCTGCGGTGGCCTTCATGCGTGCTCGGCGCCGGGGCGACGCCAGCGTGGTGGTCATCAGCAGCCAGATCGGGCTGGTCGGCCATGCGCGTGGCGCTGCCTATGCCGCCTCCAAGGCTGGGCTCAACGGCATGGTTCGTTCCCTTGCGCTCGAATGGGCGGGAGAGGGCATACGCATCAATGCGATCGGTCCGGGGCCGGTGGACACACCCATGGTAGCCAGTACGCGGGCCGATCCGCAAGCCTTGTCGGCCATGCTGGCGAGCATTCCCATGGGACGGCTTGGGCAGGCCGAGGAAATCGGCGAGGTGGTGAGCTTTTTGTTGTCGCAGCGGGCCTCCTTCATTACAGGCCAGATCCTGTGTGCTGATGGCGGATTCACCGCGCGCTGATGCCATGGTCACTGCGCCCCTCGCCCTCAAAGATTTGGCCACTGTCATACGCAGCAAGAATGCTGGGCCGCTGTGTTTGACGGTCGACCTGTTTTTTCGCGATCGCGCCGGCTTTGAACGCGCTGCCGCCAGTGCGGCGCTGGCCCCGCCTCATGTGGCCCAGCGCTATGGGCTGATGCCAGCGCAAGTCCGGCGCTTTGATTTGCCCGATATTTTTGCCATCAAGTTTTCCATGCCGCGCCTGGTCTGCGCTGGCGATCCGGGCGATGGTGATGTCTATGGTGCGCAGCAGCACGCACCTTTGCTCGAGGTGTCGGTGTGACGGCGGTCAGCAGGTTGTTGGCCCAGCCCCCGGCAGCCGGTCAGCGCTTGCGGGTCTTGTCGGCCTCAGGGCAGCTCGGCTACGGCATCGTGCAGGCGTCCTTCGAACGCGGCCTGCAGTGCAAGCCCCACTTCATAGGCTGCGACATGGGCTCAATCGACCCGGGGCCCTTCTACCTGGGTTCGGGTCAGATGGCTGCTCCGCGGGCCATGGTCTTGCGCGACCTCGATCTGGTGCTGTGCGGCGCCCGTGCCTTGGATGTGCCCCTGATCATCGGCAGTGCCGGCACGGCCGGAGCAAGGCCGCATCTGGAGGCCACGCTGGCGCTGCTGCGCGAAGTGGCGCAGGCACGTGGGCTGTCGATTCGTGTGGCGACAGTGACCAGCGATCTGCCAGTTGCGCTTTTGCTCAGTGCGCTGTCTGAGGGGCGCCTGCACCCGCTCGATGATCCGTCGGCTGGCTCAGTGCATCTGCCCGATGCCCAGCAGTTGCAGTCTTGTCGGCACATCGTCGCCCAATGCGGCACCCACACCTTCATCAAGGCCCTGCGGCAGATGCCCGATGTGCTCATCGCCGGCCGTGCCTGTGACACGGCCATCTTTGCGGCCTTGCCGCTGATGCTGGGTTATCCGGCGGGTTTGGCGCTGCACATGGCCAAGATCATCGAGTGCACTTCCCTGTGCTGCGAGCCCGGTGGCCGCGACGCCATATTGGCGCAATTGGGCCCGGAGGATTTCATCCTCGAGAGCATGAACCCCGCCCTGCGCGCCACCCCCAGCTCGGTGGCGGCCCATGCGCTGTACGAGCAGGCTGACCCCTGGCGGGTGGAGGAGCCGGAGGGCACGCTCGATCTGACCCAGGCCCGCTATGAAGCACTGGACGAGCGGCGCACCCGGGTCAGCGGGGCTCGCTTTGTGCCTCGCGCTCAGCCCACCCTCAAGGTGGAGGGCGCTGCCCGCGTGGGCGCACGGGCTGTACTCATGGCCGGTGTGGCCGACCCCACCTTCATCGAGCGGTTGCCGCAGGCATTGATTGAAGTGCAGGAGCGGGTGCACAAGCTGGTGGCTGGCGACTGGCAGATGGTGCCGCATCTTTACGGGCAGGGAGCCGTGCGCCCTTTGCCCGCCGAGAAGCGCAGTGCCCACGAGGTGGGACTGGTGCTTGAATTTTTGGCCGACGAGTTGGAACTGGCCCGCACGGCCGCTGCTGTGTTCAAGCAGAACCTCTTGCATTTTGGCTACCCTGCTCGCCTGACCACCGGTGGCAACCTGGCCTTCGCTTTTACACCCAGCGAGTTCGATGCCCACGAGAGCTACCGATTCAGGCTCTACCACCGGCTCGACGGTGTAGAACCCGATCAAGTGTTTGGTCTGGACGTTCAGGATTGGGTCTGTGATGAGGTGATCGCATGACGGCCCGACTGCCGCTGACCAAATACCACCAGATTTATCTGGTGCTGCGTGAGCAGCTTCAAGAAGGACGCTTCGCCCAGGGTATGCCGGCTGAGGTGGAGCTGGCGCGTCAGTTCGGCGTGGGCCGGGTGACCGTGCGCCATGCCATGGAGCAGTTGGTGGCCGAAGGCCTGATCGTCCGGATCGTGGGGCGAGGCACCTTCCCAAAAACTTCTCCGCGTCCGGGCTCGCCGCAAGAGGCGCAGGTGCAGGCCCAGCCCACCCGTCTGGCAGGCCTGATGGAGAACATTGTCAGTGCCAGCCGAGCGACCACGGTCAAGGTGCTCGACTGGCGCACCGTTGCGGCCCCCGAATTGGTGGCTGCCGCGCTCAACGTCGAGGTGGGCTCGCCGGTCAAGAAGGCCGTGCGCCGACGCAGCTCGCGCGAAGGACCTCTGTCGCACATCACCACCTATATGCCGCTGGACCTGCTCCATCAGATTTCGCGACGTGATCTGGCGGGCAAACCCTTGCTGCAATTGCTTGAAGAGTCGGGGGTGGAACTCGGACGTGCACAGCAAACCATTTCAGCGCGGCAGGCCGATGCTTTGGTGGCGCAGGAGCTCGGTGTGGCCATTGGCACGGCCTTGCTGGCGGTGCGGCGCTTGGTGTTTGATGCGCGCGACAAGCCTGTGCAGTGGCTCGAGGGCCTGTATCGCCCCGACCGCTATGAATACCAGATGGAGGTTTCGCGCATCGGTGGTGTGGATGCACGAATTTCAGTCAAGCAGCCTGAAGCTAGCGATCCAGGCAAGCTGTCATGAACGCCGCAGGAGTTCCAACCGTGAAGACTCAAACCGGGGTGGCGCAGACGCTGGCCCAAAAGCTCATTGCCAAGGCGGCTGGGCGCGACCGGGTATCGGTCGGTGAGATCGTCAATTGCCAGGTGGATCTGGCCATGTTCCACGACTCGTCGGGCCCCAGACGCCTCAAGCCCATGCTCGAAGAGCTTGGCGCGCAGGTGTGGGACAAGTCGCGCATCGTGCTGGTGATGGACCACTACGTCCCTGAACAAGACGACGACTCGCGCCGCATTGTGCGCATTGCCCGTGATTGGGCGCGTGAGCAGCAATTGCCCCATGTGTACGACAGCGTGGGCATTTGCCATGTGGTGCTGCCTCAGAAAGGTCATCTCAAGCCGGGCATGTTTTGTGTGGGGGGTGATTCCCACTCGCCCACTGGCGGTGCTTTTGGCACCTACATGTTTGGTATCGGGAGCACCGAAATGCTGGGCGTGGTGGTGACTGGGCAAATCTGGGTGCGCGTCCCGAGCACCTTGCGCATGTTATGGCGCAACCGGCTCGGTGCGGGCCTGACGGCCAAGGACATGATGCTTCACATGATTGGACGGTTTGGCATGAATGGCGGTCAGTACCAGGCCGTTGAATTTTGCGGAGAGGCGGTCAAGGCTCTGTCCATGCAGGAGCGCATGACCTTGTCCAACATGAGTGCCGAGATGGGTGCTCAGGCCGGTCTGGTCGCCCCCGATGAGGTCACGCGTCAGTGGCTGGCCTTGGCTGGTGCTCGGGACGTACAGACCGAAGGCTGGTTCACCGATGACGGCGCCGATTCGATCACCCATGAATTCGACGCATCCACGCTGGCTCCGCAGGTGGCCGCCCCTCACAGTCCGGCCAATACTCGGACGGTCGACACGTTTCGAAACACGCCGATCCAGGCGGCTTATATTGGGGCCTGCACCGGAGCCAAGCTTGACGATCTGCGCGCCGCAGCCAGCGTTTTCAAGAAGGCCAATGGCGTGCGCTTGCCCGCTGGCATGCGCTTGATGGTTGCCCCGGCCAGCGTGCAAGATCAGGCCCAGGCCGAGGACGAAGGCGTCATGGCTGTGCTGCGCGATGCCGGCGCCGAGGTTTTGCCCACAGCCTGTGGCGCCTGTTCGGGCTATGGGGGCAGCATTCCCGACGGAGCCAATGTGATCGCCACCACGGCGCGCAATTTCAAAGGGCGCATGGGCTCGGCCACCGCCCAGGTCTATCTGGCTTCGCCCTACACGGTGGCTGCGTCGGCCTTGCGCGGCAGCATCAGCGACCCGCGTGAGGTGTTGGCATGAGCGCGCTTCGCAGGGTCTGGAAGCTCGGTGCTGACGTCGACACCGATCAACTCGCTCCTGGGGCCTACATGAAGCTGAGCATCGCCGAAATTGCCCAGCACTGCCTTGAGGGGGTCCGACCCGAATTTGCTTGCGGCGTGCGAGCGGGCGACGTGGTCGTGGCTGGGCCCAACTTTGGCATCGGCTCGTCGCGTGAACAGGCGGCTGGTGCCCTGGTGCAACTGGGGGTCAAGGCTGTGATCGCGCCGTCTTACAGCGGCCTTTACTTTCGCAACGCCTTTAACCTCGGCCTGCTGCTGCTGACCTGTCCCCAGGCCGAGCAGTTGCACGAGGGCGAGTCCATCGCCCTGGACTTGCCAGGGCGATGTGTCGTGCGTGCCGATGGCCAGCGGCTGGCCTGCGATCCAATCCCTGATTTCCTGCTTGAAATGGTGCAATCCGGTGGCTTGCTCAGCCAGCTCAAGCGGCGCATGCAACAACCAAGGAGCGCTTGATGACCAGCAAGACAGGGCCCAAGATCGTCCGTGCCCAAAGCATGCCTGAAGCGACGCCTGAGGTGCCGGTGTGCATCGTTGGGGGTGGCTCCTGCGGCCTGACGGCGGCCATTGCCCTGCGCGAGGCTGGCGTAGAGGCCCTGGTGCTCGAGCGCGATGCCACGGCAACAGGCTCGACCGCCTTGTCCTCAGGATTCATCCCGGCCGCCCAGACGCGCTTGCAGCGCGCACTTGGCATCGAGGACTCGCATCAGCTGCTCATTGACGACATCATGAAGAAGGCCCATGGTCAAGCGCCGTTGCATCTGGTTAAGGCCTATGTGCAAGCCGCCACGCCGGCCATCGATGCGTTGGAGAAGCTCGGGCTGCCCTTTGAGATCGTCGACGGATTTCTCTACCCGGGTCACAGCGTTCGGCGGCTGCACAGCATGCCCGAAAAAACCGGTGCCACTTTCATGACCCGGCTGGCGCAGCTGGCCGCTGATCTGGGCGCCGACACGTTGGGCCAGGCCCTGGTGCGCGAGCTGTGGGTCGATACGCACGATCGTGTGCTAGGGGTAGGCTACGAACGCCCCGACGGCAGCATGGAGCGCTTGGCCTGCCAGTACCTGCTGCTGGCCTGCAATGGCTTTGGTGGCAACACCGACATGGTTGGTGAGCTTTTGCCGGAGATGGTCCGGGCTGTTTTTGCGGGCCATCAGGGCAATGACGGAACTGCCATCAAATGGGGGCAGCAGCTCGGTCTGCGCATGGGCGATCTCGACGCATATCAGGGTCACGGCTCCTGGTCCATGCCGCAAGGCGCGCTGGTCACCTGGGCGTTCATCATGGAGGGGGGCGTGCAAATCAATGCGCTCGGGCGGCGCTTTAGCGACGAGACCAGCGGTTACTCCGAAGCCGCTGTGCCGGTGTTGGCCCAGCCCGGCAGCATAGCCTGGGATGTGTTCGATGAGCCGCTGCTCAAGTTGCTGCGCGGTTTTCCCGACTTTCGTGACGCTGAGTCGGCAGGCGCCTTGCGTGTGGCGCCTGACGCGGCTGCGCTGGCGGCGATCATCGGCTGTGATGTGGACGCTTTGCAAGCAACGCTCGGTGAGATCCGTGCCGGTCATACCGATGCTTTTGGTCGCACTTTTGCGAGGTCGCTGCAGGCCCCGTACTACGCCGTCAAGGTCACGGGCGCGCTGTTTCACACGCAAGGCGGCCTGGAGGTCGATGACCGGTGTCGCGCGGTCAAGGCCGATGGGCAGACCATGCCCAATCTTTATGCTGCCGGTGGTGCTGCCCGCGGTGTGTCGGGCAGTGGCGCCGCTGGCTACCTGGCCGGCAATGGCCTGCTCAGTGCAGTGGCTGGTGGCTGGCTGGCCGCCACCGACATTGCCCGCAGGCTGGGCGCTGACTGATCAACTCAAGCCCAACCCCTGGAAGATCCAACCATGACACTTGCGCAACGACTGCAAGAGCCTCGCGCATTGCTTGCCCCGGGCATCTACGATGCATTGACCGCTCTGGTGGCCGAGCAGGCGGGTTTTGAAGCGCTTTATTTGTCAGGCGCCTCAATCGCCTACACCCGCCTGGGACGATCGGACATTGGCCTGACCACGGCCAGCGAGGTGGCCGAGACGCTTGCGCGCATCACCGAGCGGGTCAGCTTGCCGGTGATCGTCGATGCGGACACTGGCTTTGGCAATGCGCTCAACACACAGCGCACGGTGCGCGCGTTCGAGCGTGCCGGCGCGGCCATGATTCAGCTTGAGGATCAGACCTTTCCCAAGCGCTGCGGCCACCTCGATGGCAAGGGCGTGGTCCCTGCGGCCGAGATGTGCGGCAAGCTCAAGGCGGCCATCGATGCGCGGCAGTCCCGGGACACCTTGATCTTGGCGCGCACCGATGCGCTGGCGGTTGAAGGATTCGAGGCTGCGATGGACCGTGCCGAACAATACCTGTCCTGCGGCGTTGACGCGCTCTTCATCGAGGCCTTGCGTACACCCGAGCAAATGAAAGCCGCCTGCGATCGCTTTGGTCCGCGCATTGCCTTGCTGGCTAATATGGTCGAAGGTGGCAAGACGCCGGTGCAAAGCGCAGCGGTGCTCGGTGACCTGGGCTTTCGCATTGTCATCTTTCCAGGGGGTACTGCCCGCGCCGTGGGGCATCTGCTGCGCCGCTACTACGCCAGCTTGCACGAGCACCAGACCACCGCCCCCTTTAAGGACGAGATGCTTGACTTTGATCAGCTCAATGCCCTGATTGGCACCCCTGAACTGCTGGCGCTGGGCAAGCGCTACGATGCCTGAGGCCGCATGCCGGTTCCACGTCCGCTCGACCACATCATGGTGGTCTCGCTCGAGCAAGCGATTGCTGCACCGCTTTGTACCCGCCACCTGGCCGACCTGGGCGCGCGCGTGATCAAGGTCGAGCGTCCGGGCAAGGGCGATTTTGCTCGCCACTATGACCGCAGAGCCCGTGGGCAGGCTTCGCATTTTGTTTGGGTCAACCGCTCCAAGGAAAGCCTGGCGCTCGATATCAAAGAGCCCAATCATCTGGCAGTGCTGCGGGCCCTGATTGCCCGCTGCGATGTGCTGGTGCAAAACCTGGCGCCCGGCGCCACCGCCCGTCTTGGGCTCGATGCAGCCACATTGCGCCAGACCCAGCCCTCGCTCATCGTTTGCGACATATCAGGCTACGGTCAAGATGGTCCTTACCGTGACCGCAAGGCCTACGACCTGCTGATTCAAGGTGAAGCCGGCTTGGTCAGCGTCACGGGTACGCCCGATACACCCTCAAAAACTGGCAATTCGATTGCCGACATTGCCGCTGGCATGTATGCCTACTCGGCCATATTGGCGGCCATCATCCAGCGCGGCAAGACGGGTCAGGGCGCCCACATCGATGTCTCCATGCTCGAGTCGCTGGTCGAATGGATGGGCTATCCGCTGTACTACGCCATGGATGGTGCCAGCCCACCAGAGCGCACAGGCGCATCCCATGCCACCATACAGCCCTACGGGCCCTACGCCGTTGGTGATGGCGGGGCCGTGATCCTTGGAGTGCAAAACGAGCGCGAATGGGATCGCTTTTGCGACCAGGTCTTGGGTCATGCAGAACTGGCGCGCGATCCGCGCTTTGACACCATCGCGCGGCGCAGCGAAAACCGTCAGGCTTTGCGGGCCTTGATTCTCAAGGTGTTTGCCGGGCTGAGCACCGAGCAGGTCGGCCAGCGGCTGGACCGAGCGCAAATAGCCAATGCCCGCATGAACACCATGGCCGAGGTCTGGGCCCACCCCCAATTGCAGGCCCGCGGGCGCCTGAGCACCATCGGTTCTCCGGCAGGCCCCTTGCCGGCCTTTTTGCCACCAGCCAGCCAAAGTGGATTTGCCCACCACATGGGCCCGGTTCCACAGGTTGGGGAGCACAACGAGGCCATCTTGCGCGAACTCGGTATGCGACTGTGAGCGGCGGGTCGGTTCAGATCGAACCTCTGTTGATTTTTGTTGTGTGTCGAGGCGGTGGTCGGCGTGTGAGAGCAGGCGATCGCGCCAAACAGGGGCCTTGGTCGGGTCGCCGCACGATCAGCGGTGGAAATGGCCCTCGAAGCAGTGGCGCATTTCGTGCCCCAGGGCCACGTGGGTGACCACCGGGCCGGTCACGACGGTACATGTTTGAGCCGCCACGCTCCAGATGGCACAGGCTACGGGTGGAGTGATGTAGGCCCGCTCTTTGCCCAATCCTGTGGCACCGGCGCAGTACTCGACAACGTCCTGTCGCACTTCCCAGCGCATCTTGACCAAGTTCATGGTTCGGTCCTTGCTCGGCAAAGGGGTGAACTCGCTCAACTCTGACTTGGCCAGGTACTGGGTGTCCAGGGTCTGGCAACCGGTCATCAAGAGTGTCAGGGCGGGGACCAGGCAGAGTGTCCATTTGTACATACAAACTCCTACAAATGATTTCAAAAGTGTAGAAATTGTAAATCATTTTTAAGAGATTGTATTTATTTATAACTATTGTTTCACAATTTATGATTAAACAAAGCAATTGTTAAGTACTATGGAATCCGGTTGACAGTTCGATGGAGGATGGGGGGTTTCGGGGCACTGGCTGGGGCGTGCCAGTGGCGGGCAAGGGGAGCGCCCTGGGGGCTTGCCCCCGTGCGCGTAGCGGCACTTGCCGGTACCGGTCAGTGTGGTCCGCGGTGGCTGCGGATGCTTGTTGTCTGGGGGTCGACTGCTACGTCAAAGCCGTCAAGGCAGGACTGGCAGGACGAGGTTCTCGGACGCAGTGCCGAGTGGGCTGGATGTCAGTTCAATGGGGTGGGCCGGCAAGTAGGGTGCGTCGGCATTGGCATCGTCGGGGGCGGCCTCAAACTCCCACATGTTGAGGTCGCTGTTCTCGGCCGTGAACTCTGCGAAAAACTGCGCAAGACCGGCAAGAAGAACGCTCGGCGTATTGACCACCTCGGTGCCGAATGTGGTGGTACTTTCGTTGCCATGGGCGTCGGTGAAGGACACCTTGATTTTCAGATTGGCCGTTGGCAGGGTGCTCACATCAAAAGATGCTGCCCAGGTTCCGTCTTCAGCATTAACCTCCACGCTCTTGCTCGCGTGGACGCTATTGCCGTCTTCGCTGGTCCATTGAACCAAGACGGTGCCGGCTTCGGTGACGTTGCCATTGATCTCGAACTCCTCTGTGCTGCTGTAGTCGGCCAGGTTCAGCAGTTCGGGCACTTCACTGGTGACGCTGACCGCGGCAGCGAGCGTATCGATGGTGACGTCCTGGTCCTCGAGCGTTTTATTGCCCGCCTTATCCATG
>SXGQ01104878.1_pt1 | contig 36644 bp, 54 predicted proteins | sample 3178371 | NCBI WGS metagenome assembly SXGQ01 (sample SAMN11356859, study PRJNA531348) | freshwater metagenome | isolation source: freshwater sample F1-20 | place: China: Fuxian Lake, Yuxi | collected 2017-12-25 | reverse complement strand
TAGGTCCAATTTATGGTAAGCAATGGAGAAATTGGAAAACATTCTTTACTCAAAAACAAGGTGTAGACCAAATCGCAAACCTAATCAACGACCTCAAAACAAACCCAGACTCAAGACGACTAATGGTTTCAGCTTGGAATGTAGGTGAATTAGACCAAATGGTTCTTCCACCTTGTCATTATGGATTTCAAGTGTATACAAGAGAGTTGAGTAGAGACGAGAGAATTGATTTGTATTGTAAGGAATATACAAATGGAATTAGAGGAAAATATGAACCACCTTTTGATGATTTCATTGATGCTAAATTAGCAACAAGAAACATCCCAACCCGAGCAATCTCTTTAATGTATAATACCAGAAGCCAAGATGTTCCATTAGGAACTCCATTTAACATAGCGAGCTATGCTCTACTTTTAGAAATTATATCCAAAGAAGTTAATATGGTTTCTGATGAATTAATTGCGAATATGGGAGATTGTCATATCTACCTAAATCAAATTGAAGGTGTTAAGGAGCAATTAACAAGAGAACCATACCCATTACCGACATTAAAAATCAACACAGAGTTTTGGCAGACACAATCAGGTGAATGTGGGGTGGGTCTTCTAAAAACTAACTTACGAGGATTTGAAATAAGAGATTTTACCATTGAGGGATATCAAAGCCACCCAACTATTAAAATGCCGTTATCCAATTAATTTTAGGACTACCCTTTAACTTTTTATCTTTTTGAGATATTTATATTAAAAGGTAGTCCTATGATTGGTATATATAGAATTAAAAATTTAGTTAATAATAAATGTTACTATGGTTCATCTAAAAATATTGAAAAAAGATGGCTCAGACATAAAAATGAATTAAATAAAAAAACCCATATTAATTGTGTATTACAAAGAGCGTGGGACAAGTATGGTGAGGATAATTTTTTATTTGAAATTGTTGAGGAGTGTAACTCAAATATATTACTTGAAGTGGAACAAAAATATTTAGACACTAATCCTGATTACAATATTGGTATCAAATCAAGTGGGGGTGATAATCTATCAAGAAACCCTAACAAGGATGAAATCATTAAAAAAATGACTAATTCAGTTAAAAAAAGATACGACTCAATGACTGAAGAAGAAAAAAAAGAAAAACATTCCCAACCTATGGAGTTAAACCCAAACTGGAAAGGAGGTAGTAGTTTCAAGTATTGTGAATGTGGAAATAAGATATCACCGATTAATGATACTTGTATTAAGTGTTATGATAAGAGTGGTAAGAAAAATCCATTTTTTGGTAGACAACACTCTGAGGAAACAAAAAAGAAAATAAGTGAAAAAAGAATAGGTAAGTATAGTGGAGAACAAAACATCCCGATAATAATTGATGATGTTGAGTATCGTTCAGCTGGAGACGCTTCTAAAAAATTAGGTATTCCTATGGTTACAGTAAGATGGAGAGTTATGAGTAAAAACAAGAAGTTTGACAATTACAGATATAAAGATTAAAATTAAAAAAATATAAATTATGGAAAATTTACAAATCAAAATTACAATCACAGATGGTGAAAAAGAAGCGAAAACCACAATTGGTGTAAATGATTATATAAATATGAAAAATCTTCACGGGGTTAGTTTGTTAGATTTACAAGTGGATACTTTATTGGAGGAGATTAACAAACCAATCACACCCAGCAATTAAAGCACCTTTATCAAATTAATTATGATATACATTTCATTTAAAAACAACGACAGTTTTAATCCCGACCTACACCAGCAAATTTTTAATAATCTTGACACTTCAATAGTGACATCATCGGATATTGAGGCTAAAACAATTTTTAAAAATAATCCAACAGGATATTTGGAATCAGTCATCAATAGTGTTGATACACTGTTTTGTCTCCCATTTTCAGATGGAGGGATAAGTTACTTTAGTGGGGAAGAAATCAATTTGGTAATTGGGAATAATAAAGATTGTTATTATGTTTCATCAATTTTTCCATTTGAATATGAACAAATCACTGACATTGGGAATTACAATGTATTAACTTTGGAAGAGACTCAAATAAAAATTAATCAAGAAATGGGTTAAACTGATATTATGAACGAATTTGAAAAAATAATGGATAAGTTATCCATAAGTTTGGGTAATGTATCTTACAGAAATGGGGACATCTCGGATGTTGGAAATGAGATAGGAGTTACAATTGGGGAATACCTATCAACGGAAGAGAAACTAAATGATTTTATATCTGGATTAAAACACGGAATATCCTTAAAGAATGGGACCCACTAAAAAGTATCCTGATAATGTTGTATGGAGTGAGGAGAAGGGTTATTATGCCCATCTTCTCCCATATGCAACAAATGTTGGAGCTCCTGTAATCATTCCTGAGAATGTATCAACTTGGAAGAATGAGAAAATACTTAAAACAAATCATTACTTCCAAAAAAGATACGATGAAATAAAGGAAGAGTATAAGAAGTTGGTGGATGAGTTTGAGTGGAATAGAATGGTTTATTCCGCTAACTATAATTTTCAACCCGTTGTTGGAGAAAGATATTATTTATACCGTAGAAATAATGGAGAATATTTCTTATCTTTGATAAAACCAACTGAATGGAAACAAGAGTTCATTAGTGAGTTTGAAATGGATTCAGATAATAAGTGGAAAAAAATTGAGACTAAATAACAACATACCATACTTTAAATGTTTGATTCGTCAATCTTTTTTCACCAAGAAAGAAGAGGACAAAGATATTTTCCACAATGCTTATGCATTTGGAATACAATCAATCCCATCAAAAATATTAACATTCCATGTGATGACTGATTATGGTATGGTAAGGTCTAGAGTTCCGTTATCGGAAATCTATTTGAAGAAACCAAAAAATGATATACCATTCCATTTTAAACAACTTTGGGATTGTTTTGGTTATGATGTGTCGGTAACAACATATGATTTTTTAACTGAAAATAAATGTGAGGTCTTGCTTAGAGATAAAACAAAAATTTGGGCAACTTATCTATTCACTGTTGATTGGTATGAGAATCCTTTTAGTAATGAACCATCAGATTACAAATGTGGTCACATATTAGTTTCAGATGATGGGTATCTACTATGTATGCCAAACAATAGGATTTTTTGGAAGGATTCAAATTGGGTTACAAAAGAATTTCCAATCAAACCTCAAGATATTAAAGTGGATACTGAATTACCAAGTGTTGAATCGGTATCTGATAGATGGGTATCAGAAGATTCTGATTCTTTTTACTATGAAATTAAAAAAATTGATTAAATTTGTAAAAAATTAAATATGGAAAACAATAATTGGGAAGTTAAATTTATTACTGGTGAAATTACCAAAGGTTTAGAGTATTGGGAAAGGCACCCTAACGAAAGTATGAGATTATATAAAGTTGGGATTGGGTCAAAAACAATTTCAATGGATGAAAGAATGACAATCGTGCCTGTCACGTTAAATGGTAAGAGAATAAAAATTACAATTTCAGAAGAATGAAAGGAATAATATTAGCTGGAGGTTCAGGGACTAGACTACATCCACTCACATTATCTGTAACAAAACAATTGTTACCTGTATATGATAAGCCGATGATATATTATCCATTGGCAACACTTATGTCTATGGGTATTAATGAGATATTAATTATATCTACTCCACAAGATAGACCACTATTCCAAAACTTGTTAGGTGATGGTTCAGAGTGGGGAATTAAACTTTCATATGAGATTCAGGAAAAACCCGAAGGACTTGCACAAGCGTTTATGATTGGTGAGAAATTCATCGCAGATGATTCAGTGTGTTTAGTCTTGGGTGATAATATTTTCTACGGAATTGACACAGATAAAGTTAAAGAACAGATTCAAGATTTGAAAGGAGGGTTGGTGTTTGGATACCAAGTTAATGACCCTGAAAGATATGGAGTATTATCATTCAACAAGAAAGGAGATGTGACGGGTATCCAAGAGAAACCAAAGAAACCCAAATCAAATTACGCAGTTCCTGGTCTGTATTTCTTTGACAATTCAGTTATCAAAGTCGCTTATAATGTCAAACCATCCGAAAGAGGTGAACTTGAAATAACCGATGTCATCCAACATTATTTGGATTTTGGTTTACTTAAAGTTCATAAGTTACCGAGAGGAGTTGCTTGGCTTGACACAGGAACATTTGAGTCATTAAATCAAGCTGGCCAATATGTTGAAACAATACAAGAGAGACAAGGACTGATGGTTGGATGTATTGAAGAAATTGCTTACCAAAATGAATGGATAAATTCCGAAAAAGTTTTATATTTTGCAGATAAGTATAAGAAAAACTCTTATGGAAAATACCTCTCAAAAATCGCAAATCAAGAAACGAATTAAATGTGAAGTTAGATTATCGTCAGAGCCATATTTTATGATGGCGACAATAAATTTTGATGACTTTTTAATTTTGGAGAAAACTAATGAATTTTTGAAAGGAACATATCATATGAACTATCTGACAATTAGAATTAATGATGAAATTAAAGAATATTTGAATTAATATGGAAAAACCAATTTTGTTTGATTTAGCGACTCATTTAGATAATCGTGGGTCATTCACACCACTTTCTCTTAATCTATTTGAAAAGAAATGGGTTCAAAGTAACGTGAGCGTCAACGATAAGAAAAATACGTTTAGAGGGCTTCATTTTCAAAAAGGAGAGTTTGCTCAAGCGAAACTATTAAAGGTGATACACGGGGAGATAATTGATTATGTTGTTGATTTACGAGAGGAGTCTGAAGATTATATGAAATTACAAGAGTTCAGATTGACAAGAAATAATGCGTTATTGGTCCCAAGAGGATTTGCTCACGGGTTTATTACCACCGAAAAAAACACGGTAGTTCAATATCTTGTTGATAATGATTATAATAAAGAAAGTGAGGGAACTTTATTTTGGAGTGATGTCCCTGAATTATACAAAAAATTAAAAGGGAAAGACTTAATAATCTCACAAAAGGACAATCCGAATGCGTTTATCAATTAATATACCATACTGGCATACCAGTGAAGATAGATATAATGGTTTGTTATTTGTTATAGGTAAGATTAGTCAATTTATGTTTGAATTAAAAAAACATAATATTGATTGTGTGTTTAATATTTTTGATTTTTCTGAAGTGAAGAAGATTGAAAATTCAATACACATACCCTACCCAATAAGTGAATATAAAAGGGCTGAGAAAATTAATCACATTATAAAGTATAATTGTGATAATATCTGTCCTGAAATATTTTGTTTGTTTGATAGTGATATTTTCTTTAATGAGGAAAGTTATAATAACATCATCAACCTAATTAATAATTTTGATAGAAAATATTTTTATGTTGGTAGAGTGAATGATGTTATTTTTGATGGTAACGTTCAGTTAGACTTAAAAAATCTAAAATTAGTTGGGAGACACCATCATAGGAAAAGAGATGTGTTTGGATTGGGTGGTGTATATTTTGTCGACTTTGATGAGCTTCACACTATTGGTGGTTATGATGAGAACTTTATCACTTGGGGAGGGGAAGATGATGATTTAGGAAATAGGTTTGCAAGGAAAAGAATATTCAGACAAAATTTAGACTGTGATTTCTTTCACTTACCACATGAACATGTTCAAAAAATAGATTGGGACCAATACAAAAAACAATGTGAATTAATTACCCACAATGTATCGTTCAAACCTTCTAGAATACTTTCAAATTAAAGTATATTTATCTTTATGAAATCATTTTTATCAGAAAGTTTCGTTAACAGTGTTGTGTCAAGTTTGTCCGAGTCAAGAACTAAAGATTTGGGTGCTTTAAAGGCTAAAGAATTACAGAAAATTAGACTTATTAATCTTGATATGAGAGCGGCTAGAGAGGCCATTTATAATATTATGAAAGCGGAGTCTGAAGAAAAGGGTAATTTACATTATGATTTCACTGTTGAGTCCTTAATGTCTTTAGATTTAAATTCTGAAAATATTAGCGTTAGGAACAAATATAGATTTCATGATTATTTTGAAAGATTTTTTTCATCTAGACATAGAGGATATGATTTTGAGGGAATGGTTGCTGGATTTATAGATGCAGAAATATCTGATAGAAGTGATACACCTTACGACATTACAAAAAATAGTGATGGTAAAAAATATTCTTGTAAAACTCTTAAATCTGAATCTGAAAATTTAGTTTTAAAAGGTGTTGGTAGAAATTTAAAATCTTTTATTAATGAAAAATTTAGACTTGGTGAAATTACTGATGAAGATGTTTATGAAATAATGGAAGATAAGAACCCATTAAAATTCATGATTCTTAACGATTTTGAATATTTGGTTGATGAATTTTTAGATTTAAGTTTAGAAGGATTGGATTATGTTATTGTCGGGGTACCAAAAAAAGAAAATTTGTTAATTAGATTATATCTTTTTGGAAAAGAGACAATTAAATCTTTTATTTTATATCCAAACCAATTCGGTAGAGATAGTTTTTTATCTGAGACAAAAAGTCCTGGTCAAAAACAATTAAGGTTGAGTTCTGCAATATTTAAACATGCGGATGAAGTCGGTCAAATAATGTTCCCAAAATTAACGGATAAGGATTATGAAAAATTCTTAACACCGACAAAGAAAGGGGCAGATACTATTGGATTATTAGATAAATTCGGAGAAAAATATGGAGTCAAAAAAATGGGTCAAACTTTGCCACAAGATATGGTCAAAGACCTGGCGAATAATAAGAATTTTATATTAGATTTACAGAAAATTCTATCAAAGAATGATTGATGATGTAATTAAAATATTCTATAAATGGTTAAAAACTAGACCAATTAAACTTGATGGGTTTGTAGTCAGACCAATATTGAGAGATGATTTACATATTGATTTTGAATGTAATCTTATTGAAGATGTAAGTTACTATGAATGGGCAATGGCGTTGGCGATTGAATTACATTTTGAAAAATTCCTAAAATTGTCAGGAATGCTTAATAGAAATATTTTGAATGAAGGAGTATCAAGGTTTAATGTTATCGTGGATGAGAGAATTCATTTAGGTTCAAAAGATTTATCAAGAATTGATGATGCTTGTGAAAGTATTAATAGAATAGTTTTTACACCAAAACATAATTTATTCACTGCTGATGTCAAAATTGATTTTGTTACATTAGAACCCGACAATGATGGGATTTCTGTTGTTTTAACCGTTGAATTTTTAAGACCAAAGATAAATGGAGTTCCGACAAGTAATCCTGACGAATTGAAGTCGTTAATAAAACCAAAGTTTATTTTTTGGAATGAGTTAGAGGATTTTGAACATCAATTTTTAAACAATATTACTAGTATAATATGGGATGGACCCAAAACATTATTTAATCAAGATAATATGTTTGTGGTACCTAAAGTGAGTTATCACTACAAAGGTAAAAATATGTGGGGATACGAAGATTAAATCTTAATTCCCGTATTATAAATCTCATCCCAATTATTTTCCAAACAGTAGACCAAGAAATCTTTTGGTGACATTCTATAAGAGTCATCTAATCCATATACCCAAGATACAAATTCAGAACAATACATTTTGTCTTCTTCGTGTTTTTCTTTTTTCTTGTTCCACTTACCGGTTAGTAATTCAATAGGTTGTTTAATTAACAATCCCTCAAAGTCATAGGCGGTTAGTCCAACTTTACTCATAGCCTTTGTTGCTATTTTCTTTTCAGCAATTACTTTAGGTCTTCTCATTACGATAAAATCATAATGATATTCGTTAACCCAAGCATCAAATGGTTTAACATTAACGCCATTATCCTGAGCATCAATAACATAAAGTTCATCCCATATCCATATGAATAGTGCGGTATGATTAATTTGTGATTTGGTTGCCCAACGAATTAATTTACTAATTAACTTACGTCCACGACAATGCAGAACGTCACCTGTTTTAATTTGAGTAATATCCATTATACTATATCTTTTGTTTCTATTAATGTATATGTAAATCTATTACCATGAATATCTTTTGATTTACGACAAATCTTCATAAACTCTTCAAAATCCGCCGACCTCTTGAATACTTGACACCCTTCAGACCAATTTTCAACATAAGTTGAATCGGCACCTGCCTTATGAATGTTAATACCATAAACACCTTCAGTGATTTTGTTTTCGTCATACGTCATATCTTTGTTAGCATCACGATAAACTTTAACAGGTCTATCTTGACCTAAAGCTTCATATTTACCTTGATGTAATCTGATAATATGTGAACCACGATATTGTCCCTCAACCAAACGAGCAACACCATCTTTGTTGTGGTATTCCATAACACCTTTTTTACCAGGGTCAGTAGTTGCTGGCCAAACATGACACTTCCACTCACCATTTTCTTTGTAAGAGATTGTTAAATAATCATCAAAAGCGTTTGTAACTTTTTCACCAGTTGAGCTGTTTCTGATTCCAACGATATTAACATCGTAACCTTTGTTAGCGGTATCTTCAAACCATACATAACCTTTTGATTTTACTGCGGTTTCAATTTGTTCTTTTGTGTAACTCATAACTTTTTTATTATAAATACATTTAATTTTAAAATTTATAAATATTGGAATAATAGTTTGACATTGATTGTACTATTTCATATAATTTGTTTATGAAAGTTCTTATGCTCGGAGGAACAGGATTACTAGGTTCCGAATTTAAAAAAATATCTGATTTTATTTTATCAGGTAGAGAAATCGACATTACTATTGAGAGTGAGTTATATTCTAAATTGGATGTTATACAACCTGATATTATTGTTTTAGCGGCGGCTGAAAGTAATTCTGTTAAGATTGATAGTAACCCAATACCTGCTATTGAAACAAATATAAAAGGTCCCGTAAATGTGACAAAATATTGTATTGAAAAGAACGTTAGATTGGTTTATATATCTTCGGATTACGTTTACGATTCACAATCCGACAATCATCAAGAAGATGAACCATTGAAACCTTTTAATTTATATGCTTGGACTAAATTAGGTGGGGAGTGTGCTGTAAGAGCACACAAAAACTCTTTAATAATTAGAACATCTTTTGGTTCTTCAGAATATCCATATGAGTTTGCTTACGTTAATAGATTTGTTAGTAAAGACTATGTTGATATAATTGCGCCTATGATTAAAGACTTAACTTTGTCTGATGAAGTTGGAGTCATCAATGTCGGAACAGGTGAGAAAACATTATATGAACTTGCAAAACAAAGAACACCAAGTGTCAAAGAATTTAGACAAGAAGAAGGTCAAATATTTGTAATGGACACAACAAAATTAAGAAAATTTTATTATAAGAAATGATTGAATATGCGGATGTAATTGTGGACCTACAAGCTGGGGACACAGGAAAAGGAAAGGTATGCAATCACCTTTCAAATGAGGGGGATTATACTCACGTAATTAGATACAATGGTGGTGGGAATGCTGGTCATACTATCTACAAGGACGGAGTTAAGATGGTTACTCACTTCATTCCTTCAGGGATTGTAAATGGTATCAAATCAATCATTGGACCTGGTTGTGTTGTCAATGTTTATAAACTAATTAAGGAAATTAATGAATTACAACTCAATGGGGTGAAAGTTATGGGTAATTTATTCATTGATAAGAGAGTTCATCTAATAACTGATGACCATATTGAAGAGGACTCCAAAGATACTGAGATTGGTACAACTAAAACAGGTAACGGACCCGTTTATCGTGATAAATATTATCGTAAAGGTGTTAGAGCTGAGAGTTCAAATTTTTTAAAAGATATGGTTATAGATATCTATGAAGAATTACATGATAATAAAGAAAATAAAATATTATTTGAAGGGGCTCAAGGTTTTGAACTTGATGTAGATTGGGGTGATTATCCATATGTGACTTCATCACATTGTACTGTGGGTAGTGCGGTTCTTAATGGGGTTCCACCACAACGAATCAGAAAGGTGTATGGTGTTTGTAAAGCATATAATACTTATGTTGGAGCTAAAGAATTTGAAAAGGATGATAGAGTGTTTGAACAAATTAGAGAAGTTGGAAATGAATATGGGGCGACTACAGGTAGAAAGAGACAAATTGCCTGGAACAATTTAGATGATATTATTAAGGCTGCAAGAATTAATGGTGTTACTCATCTGATTGTAAATAAGATTGATGTGTTGGAAAAAGTTGACAAATTCAAAATTTATCATGAAGGAATTGAGAGAGCATTTGTATCAAAAGAATTTTACCAAATCTATTTCACAAATGTAATTAAAAAGACTTGCCCTCTAATTAGAGAGATTATCTTTTCAGAAAGTGCTGAGAAAATTTAACGAGATTGTTTGTTAAGAAGAACTCGTAACAAATCTTGTTTTGAGATTGTTACGTTTTCTTTTTCAGATGGTTTAAATGACCTTTTAGTCTCAAGAACAGGTTTCTTATTTTCTTTTGGTTGTACAACTTCTACAGTTACTTTTGGTTTGGTGTCAATTTGTTCCTGAACAACAACTGCTACTTTCTTTTCTTGTTCTACAGTAAAGATTGAGTTCCAAGGTTCAAAGTAAACATCATCCGCTATTACTTCTAAACGCATCATTCCTTTTTTACCTTCAGGTAGGAACTGTTTAGTCTTTGGTATTGTTACTTCACAAGTACCCTCGTCAAAGATTCTGCCATTAAACATGTATGTTAAATCGTCAGATTCAACAACCAACCTAACTTTTGAATTTGCTAAAGAGGTACCTTCAACTTGTATATTACAACTGAATTTGTTTACCTTGTCTGTGTATAATTTGTAACTCATTTCTTATTGTTTTCATTAATAAATATGTTAACACTTATCTTTTTCGCTTCAATTAAGAAAATTTCCACATCCTTGATTGTGACTTTGGCTTTTGTATTTTTATTTTTATTAATTCTTTTTTCAAATTCTGAATCATTTTGTTTTAAACGTGTAACCAAAGATATAAGGACCTGTTTATCTTCTTTATCTAATTCTTTTAATCTTTTTCTAATAGACGGAGCGGTACCATATTTGGTAACTTCTTCAATAAGACATCCTTCCTTCCAAGTGATTGGAGCTTCATTCCATTTAAAAGGTGCATCATCCCAAGCGTAACAAATCGTTGCCATTATATTTATAAGTAATCAAATTTTATTATTTTTCAATAGATGTCAGATATTTCAAATCAGTTAATTAAAAATAGTTACGATTATGTCCTACAATCAGATTTGGTTACTGGGGTTGTTTATCGTATTGGCGGTGCAGTTCCAGTTAATCCAATCTTCTTATCGGGTCTAACTATAAATAGTGGATTTACGTTTTCTAATGGAACTGAACAAAATGGATATGTTCTAACTTGTGACCCATTTGGTAATGCTAACTGGGCACCTGTTTCAGGGACAACAAGTAGTGGAGATTACCTACCATTAAGTGGTGGGACCGTAACAGGAGGAACAATATTCCAAAGTGGGTTAACCGCAAATACAATATCAGCAACAACATATTATAATTTACCAACTGATGTATTTGTGACAGGTGGAACATATTCTAACGGAACTTTATATTTAACAAACAATACTGGACATACTTTTAATATACCAGGATTCTCTACTGCAACAGGTAATACTAACAACTACTATGGAAGTTTTTCTGATACCACAACACAAGTAGTTAACGGTGCAAATACACCAACAGCATGGAGTGCAAATACAACAGAACTATCTAATGGGATTTATATAGTAGATGGTTCAAAAATTACGGTATCAAATGACGGAATATATGAAATAGGATATTCAGCGCAAATAGAAAAAACTCAAGGGGTTGGTGCAAATGTAACAATTTGGGCAAAAATAAATGGTAATAATGTTACAAGAAGTTCATCAACAATAAGTTTAGTAAATAATTCCATTTATTCTCTACCATTTGTATCATACATATTTGATTTGTATGCTGGAGACCAAGTTGAGTTTTATTTTTCATCACCTAGTGAACATATACAAATAACAACTTTATCGGGTTTAACAACACCAACAAGACCTGTATCACCATCATTAATTATAGTTGCAAAAGCAATTGGTAATGCGGTTTTAAGTAATAGTGGAGATTCTTATGTTACAGGTTTCACTTTAACAAATGATAACTTAACACTATCACAAAATAGAGTAGGTCAATATTCAGGATTTACTGTCAATTTACCATATCTAAACATATCAGGAGGAACTATTACGGGTAATTTATCAGTTACTGGCTCAACATCATCTGGAACAATATCTGCCACAACATATCAAAACTTACCATCGTCATTCCAATCCGTAAGTATTAGTGGTACCACTCAATTCTCAGCAAACACTGGAACCTTTATAAATTTTAGTGGAGTTAACGTATCAATTACATCGGCATCAACAAATACTTTAGTGTTTAGTGGGTCACCTCAGTTCACGGTTCCAGGTTCAAACAATCAGGTTTTAACTTCTGATGGTAGCGGAGGGGCAGTTGCTGAATCGTTATTAACATTTGATGGCGCGGCAGCCTCACCAACTTTGGATGTTAACGGAGTAAAAGTAGGTAGAGGTTTTAGTAATCTATTATCAAATATATCAATTGGAAGTACTATTGCCTTTCCTGCAGGTTCAACTGGATGTTACAACGTATCATTAGGTAGCAGTGTTCTTGGTAGTAATACTTCAGGAAGTTATAACATAGGTATTGGTAAATCATCATTAAAAAGTAATACTATTGGAGACTCCAATGTTGCAATTGGGTCGCTTAGTTTATCTAATAATAACACTGGTTGTTTAAATGTTGCTATTGGAAAATTTTCTTTATGTTCTAATAACGATGGATATTCCAATATTGGAGTTGGTCAATCATCTTTAAGATGTTTAACAACCGGAGCTGGAAATATTGCAATAGGTATTAATACATTAGGGTCTAGTTGTGGATACGCCAATTTTTCTAACAACATTGCATTAGGAAGTAAAAGCCAAGGAGGTAGAAATTCAGGGGATAATAATATTTCGATGGGTACTAATTCCCAACTTTATTCTATTAGTACAAATAGAAATATTTCAATTGGAACTCAATCATTATTTTGTAATCAAGGTAGTGATAACGTAGCATTAGGATATAAAACTTTATGTAATAATACATCTGGCTCAAAGAATATTGCAATTGGGTCTTTCTCACTTATTGCAAACGCATCCTGTGGGAATAGTGGTAATGGTAATATTGCCATAGGTTATGATTCTTTAAGGATTAATGTTTCTACTTCCGACAGTAACATTGCAATTGGTCAAGCTGCATTATACTATAACACTAACTTGGCTGCCAACGTAAATAAACCTGATTTTAACATTGCAATTGGAAGATGTACAATGTTAAATAATAATGATGGTTGTGAAAATATTGCAATTGGTAGAAGAGCTCTTATGAGTAATGCGGGAGCTTATTCAAATAGGGGTTGTGCTAATGTTGCATTAGGTAGAGGTACAATGGCTAACAATTATACAGGTAATTACAATATAGCATTAGGTAGGAGTTCTTTATACAGTAATACAACAGGTTACCATAATATTGCATTAGGTAGAAACTCAGGTGGTGAAATTACAACAGGTTACCAAAATATCTCATTAGGATATAACTCATTATATAGTACGACAACAGGTGTTGAAAACATCTCAATTGGAACCGAGTCATTATATAATAATACTAAGGGTTCTAGAAATATTGCGATAGGGAGACGAGCACTTTCTAAGGTAGACTCAAAAAATGACAATATTGCGATTGGTTCGTATACCATGTTTAACTTTGGGACCAGTGCTTACAAACAACCGAACATTGCGATAGGTTTTAAATCATTATATGGAAGTCCCTACGCCTCATTTGCTGGTAATACTGCCATAGGTTATCGTTCACAACATCAAAATCAATGCGGTCTTTATAATGTTAGTTTAGGAAATAATACTTTATATTATAATACATGTGGTAGTTTAAATGTTGCGATAGGTGCTTGGGCTTTATACGCTAACACTGCGGGACATAAAAATATTGCGTTAGGTTATAAGGCAATGTATAATAATACTACAGGATATAGAAATATTGCAATCGGATATTGTGTAGAATCTGGAAATTATAATAACTCAATTATTCTTGGGGGATATGCAACCGCTACTGCAAATAGTCAATTTGTAGTGGGTAGTTCAACAATACCTATTGGGACTATTACAACTGAAACATGTACTTCTTCAAAAACATGGGAAATTAGTATTAATGGTAATACTTACAAAGTTTTATTAGCTTAACTTTGACATTTTTACTTTTATGGATTAATATTACCCCATGAAGAAAATATTTTTCAATGCCTCATTACCAAGAGCAGGTTCCACATTAATTCAAAATATATTAATGCAGAATCCTGAAATTTACTCAACCCCGACATCAGGAGTGATTGAGTTACTTTTGCAGGCTAGAACCATATATACAACAGGTGATGCATTTAAGGCGCAAAACCCTGACGAAATGAAGGTAGGTTTAAAAAGTTTTTGTGAAAAAGGTTTAACGGGTTTTTTTGATAATATAACTGATAGGCCTTATGTGATTGATAAAAGTAGAGCATGGATAGGTAACTATCATTTTTTAAAATGGTTTTACGGGACTCCTAAAATCATTTGTATGGTTAGGGACCTTAGAGCAATTTTTGCTTCGATGGAAAAAAACTATAGAAAAAATTCACATAAAGACCCTCTATTAGTTAATGTTAGTGAACTAAAAAACATGACAACAACATCAAGACTTGACCATTTTTCAGTTTCACCTCCAATCGGACCTTCTTTAGAATGGTTATTTGAATCAATTCATCAAGGTTATGATAAAGATATTCTTTTTGTAAAATTTGAGGACCTAACAACAAATCCTGATAAAGAGTTAAAGAGGATTTATGATTATTTAGAAATACCATATTATAAACATAATTTTGATAACATAGAACAGTTAACTATTGAGAATGACGTAATACACGGAATTTTTGGTGACCATTCGATTAAGAATACATTGTCTCCACCTAAAGAAGATTATGAAGAAATATTAGGTATAGATAATTGTAATAGATTATATGACCATTATAATTGGTTTTTCAATAAATTTAATTACAAATAAGACATATTATGGAAAAAAAAACTAACCCATCCAAATCAATTGACTCCGCATTTGATTCCGTAACATTGATTAACGGAATAATTGGTGGTACTAAATTAGTGACAGAAGAAATACAGGTTAAAAAAAATACTGTAGAGAGGAATTATAAACATTTAGAAGTTATGAAAAGTAAAGATTGGTTTATGTCCGCATTAACTGAAAATCAATTAACAGAAATAAATAATACAATACTTTCAGGTAAAACTTATACACAACAATGATTTATTGGTTTACAGGTCAGCCTGGCGCTGGAAAAACAACATTGGCCGAAGCTTTCATTAGAAATTGTTCAGATAATTGTATTCATATTGATGGTGACGGTCTAAGAGAACTATTTCAAAATTTTGATTATTCAAAAGAAGGTAGAGAAAAGAACATTCAATCAGTACTTGATTTATGCAGGTTCTTAGACCATAAAGGTTTTACTGTTGTTGTTTCTGTAGTTGCTCCTTATAAAATTATGAGAGACTCGTTAAAAGAAACAAATGAAGTCGTTGAGATTTATGTTCACACTACTGAAATAAGAGGTAGAGAACAAAACTTTGCAAAAGACTATGAAAAACCTACTGAAAATTATATTGATATTGATACTACTAATATAACAGTTTCAGAATGTTTAAACTTAATACCATTCAACCGAAAATGAAAAATTGGGATAAAAAAATACACGTAGAATCATCTTTAAAACCTAAAGAAGGTCAACATGCAATGTTTGTTGGTAGATGGCAACCACTACATAAAGGACATCAAGAATTATTTAAACAGGCGATGGATGAGGGTAAAAATATTCTAATATGTATTAGAGATATTGAACCTGATGAAAAGAATCCATTTACTGCTCAAGAAGTTAAGAGTAACATTGAGTCCCACTATTCTGAATTGAGTGATAGAGTTAAAGTAATGATAATACCTGATATCTGTTCAATAGAGTTTGGTAGAGGTGTGGGGTATGACATTATAGAAAGAATTCCCCCTCAAGAAATACATGATATTTCCGCAACAAATATAAGAGAACAAATGAAAAAAGAGGGAAAATTATGAAGAAGATTAAAACATTCCAAATAAGATTTAATACACAATCAACAAATGAATGTGATAGATGGAGATTGATTGAGAATGGTTCTGAAACTTTAGTTTCCGATATAGTTGTAAATGGACATACATATACTACTAAAGATTGGATACCTGAATTGGATGAATATAAATGGCATATCAGCTGTAAGGGTCACTGTGAGATTAAAAATACTGTTGCATACATAACGACAGTTAAAAAAGAATCGGTGTTAACTAGACATATTTTAAAAACAATATCTTATAGAATTTTAGGAACATTAATTACTGTGGGTGGTGCATACTCATTGGGAGTGTCTATTGAGTTATCATCTTTACTTGGTATTGGTGAATTATTACTTAAACCAATTGTTTATTTCTTACACGAAAGAATATGGTATAAATTTATAAGAATTGGTTCTAAAAATTAATATGGAAAAATACATTGTTTGGCACATACAGGGAGGGTTAGGTAAGAATATTGCTGCTACTTCTTTATTAAAATCATTACAAGAAAAGTATAATGATAGGAAAATTGTAATAGTTGCTTCATATCCTGAAGTATTCTTAAACCATTCTTCAGTTTATAGAGTTTATAAATTAGGAACTACCCAATATTTTTATGATGATTATATTAAGGATAAAGATACAATAATATTCAGACAAGAACCATATTATCAAACAAATCATATACTTAAAAAATCACACCTAATTGAAAATTGGTGTGATTTACTTGGAATTGAATACACCAATCAAACACCAAGTATTAGTTTAAATTTATCACAAAAACGTTTGATATCCAAATGGCAAAGAGAAAAACCAATTTTAGTTATTCAAACCAACGGAGGGACATTTAATTCAAATCAGTCATATTCGTGGACTAGGGATATACCTTTTGATGTATCATCTTCAATAGTTAATAAATTCAGTGAAACACACCACATAATTCAAATTTGTAAAAAATCTTCAAGAGCACTAACAAATGCTGAAGTAATTGATTATGAGTTATCAGCAGTTGATTTATTTTTAATTCTTTTATCATCAGACAAAAGAATATTTATTGACTCATGTTTACAACATGCGGCGGCAGCTCTAAATCTTAAATCTAATGTCATATGGGTTGGGACATCCCCAAAAAATTTTGGATATGATATACATAATAATATAACGACAAAGTTACCAACTGATACCGTTAAATTAATTGACTCGTATCTTTTTGACTATTCATTTGAAGGACCAAATCATGAATGTCCTTACATGTCTATTGATGAAATGTTTGATATTAATAAGTTGGTTAATATGATTGATTAAGTTTTCGTAATTATTGGTTTTGTTCTATTTATATAGAAAGGTAAAAATATCTTATTCTATTAATACAGAATAATATTTATGAAATATGGCAGTTAATTTTCCTTCATCCCCTTACATTGGGGAAATATTTACATATGGTGCATTAAGTTGGGAGTGGAATGGGACCTATTGGGAATCTTATTCATTCCCTTCTTCTGGTTTAACGGGGGCAACATCAGTCGGTGTTGGAGATTCTGTTATTAGTAATATTGTTAATAATGTATTAGAACTCAAAAGTTTTAGTGGAGACGGTATTACGATTATAGATGATGGAAACACATTAACATTTAGCTCAACAACGTCACCAGGAGGTTCTGTAACATCTGTTAGTGGTGGAACAGGATTATCAGGTAATTCTACAACAGGTAATATTGTTTTGATTAATACAGCACCTGACCAAACGGTAACAATTAGTGGTGGGACAGGAATTACCACAGGAGGAACATATCCGAACTTTACTTTGGTTAACTCAGCTCCTGACCAAACTGTTACTATTACAGGTGGGACCAATATGGAAATTACTGGAACCTACCCAAACTTTGGTGTTAATTTTACAGGAACTACAGGAGGTGGGGATTACTTACCTTTGAGTGGAGGGACCGTAACAGGAGAGACAATATTCCAAAGTGGATTAACGGCAAATACAATATCTGCAACAACTTATAATAACCTACCTGTAAGTGGAATAACTAATGGGGCAGGAATTACATCAACCACTAGTAATGGTGTTGTTACTATTACGAATACTGAACCTGACCAAATAGTGACAATATCGGGAGGAACAGGTATTACAACAGGAGGAACTTACCCAAACTTTACAATTACAAATAGTTTGCCTGACCAAACAGTTACAATCACAGGTGGAACAAATATACAAATTAATGGTTCTTATCCTAATTTCGGTATTGATTTTACAGGACAAACATCATTTCCTTATCTACCTTTAAGTGGAGGGACAATAACCGGAGATGTGACTTTCCAAAGTGGATTAACCGCAAATACAATATCGGCAACAACATATCAAAATCTACCATCTCAAAGTGGTACGGGTGTTAACGCATTATCATATAGTCAAACAACAGGAGGATTAACGTTAACTAAAAATGACGCAACAACATTAACCGCTGGAACATTTACATATTTAACAGGGATTTCATACTCAAACAATGTTATAACATCAACCAACAATTTAGGAAGTTCATCTACTTTAACAATTAACTCTGTAACAGGTTTAACTATAAATGGAAATTTATCTGTAACAGGCACAACATCATCAGGAACAATATCGGCAACAACATACCAAAATTTACCATTTTCAGGTACAGTTACAGGTACAGGCAGTACAAAATATTTGGCAAGATGGGGTGGTACGTCCCTTTTGAATCCAAGTGATGTATATAATGACACTAATTTAATAGGTTTATTTGCAAGTGCTCAAACATATTCTGAAAAAGTCACAATAGATACTGGAAATTCAGGGTTAACTATGGATGGTTTATATTTTATATACACCACAAATGGTTCAATTGGATTAGGTACAGGTATTGATTACTCATCATGGGCAGGTTATGGAGAAATTGCCATAGGTACAAGAGGGACTTTAATTAATAGTATAGGTTCAGGTAATATTGGTATTGGTGATAAAGCATTAAACTTTAATACCACAGGTAATAATAACGTCGCAATAGGTGGAACAGGGTCTTTATTAAATAATTACATAGGTAATGATAATATCACAATCGGTAATCAATCAATGAACCAAAATATAGATGGTTCAGATAATGTCTCAGTTGGTAGTGATTCACTATATAATAATGTTTCGGGTAATAGAAATGTTGCAATAGGACAACAATCAGGATATAATAATGGTGGAAGCTCTAATGTTTTTATCGGTAGAATTGCAGGATTTAATCATTTAGGTAGTAATAGTATTTTTATTGGAGAGAATTCTGATTTTCCTGACACTTCACAAAATTATGTATTATCGGTCGGTAATTTAATATATGGTAGTATTTCAGGTAAGACCGTGGGTATTAACGTTACCGCACAAACAAACACCCTACATGTATCAGCGTCAACAAATCCTGTTAGGTTTGAAGGATTACAATTATCCTCTAATACTCGATACTTGGTCGCCGATGGTAATGGTGTTGTGACATATAGAAATCTACCAGGAAGTTCTGCATCAGATTGTTTTGGAACATTTTATACGTCAGCAATTAGTGGGTGTTCACCAGTAACAATTTTAACGCCTTTAAATGCCACCGGGGGTCTAAATGTTACAGGAACAACAAATTTTACAAACACAGTTGATTTTAGTGGCGGATTAACCGCAACAACAATATCCGCAACAACATACCAAAACTTACCTGTAAGCGGATTAACACAAGGTTCAAATATAACTATTACAAATAATGGTAATGGAAATTACACTATATCCTCAACAGGTGGAGGTGGAGGTGGAGTCACAGGTTCAGGCACCGCAAATTACTTAACAAGATGGACAGGGACAACCGCTTTAGGTAATAGTCAAATTAGAGATGATGGGACAAATGTTGGAGTTGGTACTGTTCCGTCAAATAGTTATAAAATGAGTATTTATAGTATTACAAATACTCCTTTGTATGTTCAGAACCAAACATCAAATGGGACAGGAATTAATGTACTATCAAATGGTGCAAATTCACAAACTGGAATATCTTCAATTGGTTATGGAGGAGCATCTTCTAATAATACCGGTATTATTGGTCAAGCGTATGATGGTTTATTGGCGATAGGTGTCAAAGGTATTGTAGGAGTTACTGAATTTGGTAGTATTACTACAGGTATTGGAGGTTATTTTGATGGTATAGGTGATGGCGGATACTCAGTCCCAACAAACGCTTATTCAGTTCAATTAGTAGATGGAACAGAAGGGACAAACAAAGTTTTAATTTCAGTAACTTCAGACGGTAAAGCAAATTGGAGTAATACATTAACAGGTCTAACAAATGTTAGGTCAACAACAATTTCCGCAACAACATATCAAAACTTACCAGTAAGTGCGGTAACAAATGGTACGGGCATTTCAACATTAACAACTAATGGCATTGCAACGATTACAAATACTGATTTAGGTTCGTCTCAAAATATATTTAAAAATATTCAAATTGATGGAGTCACACAATTTAGTGCAGGTTCTAACAGTGCTAATTTGAATTTTAGTGGTTTGAATATGACCATCACTTCAGCCGCAACAAATACATTAGTATTTTCGAGTGGGATTAAAAATATACAAACAACCTCTGACGGTACGGCAATTACAAACACAACAACAAGTACTCTAACCTCAAGTGTATTAATTCCGGCAAATACAGTTAGTGTTGGGGACATAATTAATATCAGAACAAGAATTCGTAAAACAGGTACTGGTGGAACAGTTATATTAAGATTTTATATCAATACTTCTGCAGCTATCGGAGGGTCTTTAGTTGGTACGAGTACAACCGCAGCGGCGACCACTTTATACATGCAAATACCAAGAACACTTGTCGTAAAATCATCAACCAATACTGAAACTTTCCAAGCTGGAGGGACATCAACACTTGATGATGTTGTTTCAACTGGAGCGGTAGCATCAAATAATATCAGTTGGACTTCAGCTCAATATTTAGTTGTGGCAGTACAAAATGGTAGCTTAACTGACTCAACGGTTTGTTCATTCATATCCGCACAAATAAATAAACAATGATGGATTATATTTTTATAAATAACAAAACAATAAACTATAGAGATTCAGATTATCAATATGAATCTTATGAAAAAATAGATGACTATTGTGTTCATGTTTTAATGGGAAATGGAATATACGCATTTGTAGGTTCAGAAGTTACTATAAATGGCACTCTATGTTATAATTCTGATGAAATAATAAGTAAATTACCTGTTTAATTCAAAATTTTATTATTACATTTAAAAAAATTAAAAAAATGAAAAACTTTATCTTATCAATCCTTTTCTTTCTTTTTTCTTTAACTTCTTTTTCTCAAGGTCTTGAGTATGCAAGAGCAAAAACATTTAACATAGGTTATCGTGATTACTCAACAAACGAAATTGTTTGGAACGGAACTACAAATGAATGCAATATTTTAATAAAAATTACAGACACTAAGGTAACTATTTTTAGTAAAACACAACAAGAATATTACGTTGTTGGTAAACTTGCGGAAATGGATAATACTGCTCAATACCGTATGCAAGATACTAATGGAATTAGTTGTAATTTCTATATGGGTCCAACACAAATAGATGGTGTTTTGTTTATGGTAGTTGAGTATAGTGACTACGCTTGGATGTATTTTGTGGTTCCTGAAAAATAAATTAATTGTTGGTATATTTATCAACGAATCTATATGAGTTCAAGTCAAAATAATTTAATAGTTAACAAAGGTGAAAATTTTCCCATTCAAAATTGTTGGAAGATTGTTGACTGGTATGAAAGACCATACCGAAAGCATCACTATTAATGATAAATTATTTAAATTTACTTGGTCTGTTAACACATTTTACAATTTATTAGACAAGTCAAGTACTCTTGGAGTTGAGGTAAATCTTAAAAATGCGACAATTGATGGAATACCAATGACCGACTCATATAAAAGAAATTTCACATCATCTAAAGCAATCGGTAAGATGGAGAATATTGTAACTCATATCGTTAAAACAAAAATAAATTCAAGAATCCATAAGATATCAAAAGATATAAATGTGGAATATTTAGAATTTAATTTTGAGCAATGAGTTGTATATTTTAATATGAAAGAGTTCCTTCAAGGTATTATAAATAGAGGATTAAACACCCGACTTAAACTACTTTATGGTGAGAATGCTAAAGTAGTCGTGGAAGACTTTCATTGGTCAAGAAGAAACCAGTATTATAACATTTCCCTAACGGTATATACTGATGTAATTAACGAGTCAGTTGAGGTTCATCCTGAAGGGATTGAGCATATTGTTGAGTTGGCATTAAAGATGTTAAAACAAACCAAACCGATAAGATTAACAACTTCATTAAAATATAGTAAAGATGGCTCATCCAATATTACACTCTAAAAGTTCTGCCAAAAAGTTTGGTGGAAAATGGGAAGATTATATTCATTTACACGAATGGCTTGACGAGACCAAAGCATGGTATGGACATTCATTACACAGGATGTTTAGACATCATTCTGAGGGTATTTTTCAGATGGAGAAGATATTCGGTCCATCATTCCTAAATAGTGACGGTAAAACGGTTTATACGAGGTATGTGGGAGAACAACACGTCAAAGAAGATTGTAATAACTACATACCAAGTGCTAAAGAATGGTTATTGGCGTTAGAGAATAAACAAAGGCCAATATGGATGATGAAAACGATTGATTTAGAAATAAATGATTGATATTTATGAATATGGGAACAGAAGAAATTGAAAAAATATTAGAAGATAAAAGGTTTCAGAAAATATTAGGGACACTTTTTGTTAATCTAAAATTACTTGGAGCGTTTGGAACTTTACGAGTTGAATTTAGAAGATATCAGGGAGACTTCACGTCAGAACGTCAAGGTATGTATGTTGGGCGTAGTTGGTTTGATGAGTCAAGATTAAATAAGACATTATTGGATGAATTTTATGGATATATTAATAAAATTACCAATTACTATGATAAAAACGAAGAATCATTAGATTTTGATGTTGATTATGATGAAGTAAATTACGAAGAATACTCATTCGCTTTTGACTTTAAAGAAAAGGAATTTACATTTGACCATTCCTACAGTTATTATGCGACTGAATACCAACAATCTGAAAGGGAATTTGATAATTTGAATGACCAAACAAAAGAGGAAATTGACGAATTTTGTAGCGCTAACGTATACTTAAAAGTTTCTTTTCAAGGTAGTGGTGATAGTGGATATATTGATGATAATGGGTATAATCAAGATGAAGAACAATTCTCAATACCAGGTGGATTAGAAGACACATTATACGATATGTTAAGTGTGTATGGAGGATGGGAAATTAATGAAGGGTCACAAGGTGACTTCACAATTAGTTGTATGGAAAAATTGATTACTTTGAAATATGGACAAAACTACGAAGAAAGTAAATCAAATGAAATTTATAGGTCCAAACTCAATTATGAGTTATCACGACCACAACGATGACAAATATACTTATCATCTTCATCTGAATCATTTGTATTCCAAGACCAGCCACACTTACAATTGACATCCTCACCTGATTCCATCATTTCAATCAGTTGCCTTAATTGTTCTTCAGTCAGTTTTAGTTTCATATTTGCTATTTAAATACATATTAGATTCTCGTTCTCTTCTACCTTTATGACCTCCTAAGAATACGTTTTCATTTTTAATTAACTCAGCGGCTTTATTATGGTTGCCAACTTTTGTCTGTTGTATAAAGTGACTTTTACGAAGACTTGTACATCCGGCATTAAATGCAAAGGAAACCATTGCATCAAATTGTCCTTGAGTGACGGCATAGGATTTAATTCCTTTATCTTTCCATTCTTGTAGTATTCTGTTAACACAATCTGAATTTTCTTTAATATCCGAATCTAGTAATTGCTCAGCCTTTGAACGGGTAATTGTTGTATATAGTTTATCTACATCTTCTCCGTGATGACCATATCCAATAGTATCTGAGGACTCACTTGCTATTCTATAAGATTTAAGTTTAGGAGCACATTTCTCATCAGCAGTATTAACACCCTCTTCACATTTAAGCCATTGTTTTAATTTAGGACTTGATATCATAGGTAAAAGACCTTCAGATTTAACTTCAGACTTATTATCAAGTTTGTTTTGATATTGATTTTGATTTTGAGATGCGATAAAAAATTCATTTGGAGTGTACACCTCACTTGAAGATGAATTCCATAAACCATTACTTTTTAACCATTCTTCATCCATGTCATTTTCTTCACCATCCTCAAAACCCTCTGCGGCAGCCGACCAACTCCTAACGAATTTTTCTTGAGCTTTTGATTTACCATATTTTGAAACATTAGCATTAAACCAAGTTTGCCATTGTGGAAATTCCCAATAATCATCCCAACCTAATTCATCTAAATCAGGATGAGCATCAGCATTTGATGGGTTTCTATCTTGTTCATTAAGATACAATCCTTTAATTCTATTCTTCTCTGATTCTGATATAATTAATCTCATATTGATAAATATTAAAGTTGGAAATAAAATCTAAAATAGTCCACTCCTGAATCGTAAAAAGTTATGTCACTCATAAGACCAGCATCCGTAAATATCCCCCAACATAAACCTTCAGCGAACTCTGGCCATTCATAATTCAAATATTCAATTATTGTTTCCAAATCTGATTCCTCGTATATAACGTCAAGGGTTGGAATTAAATCTCCATCAGGAGTCATAATATTACTTTCGGAAACACGTAAGAATACATCTATTTGTTCTCCTGAAAACTCATAATATACGTGACTAAATTCAAATGAGATTTTTGTTCCATGCTCAACATACTTTTTTATTGCTTGACTTTTAGGTAATTCAAAGAATTTACCGTCTAATTGAGATAATCCCTTATTGATTTTTGATTGAACTTTTTTTGATATGTAATAATCATTGTTTATATCATTCCCTGAACTATTAATAATTACAATTAAATGGGTGATAACTCTTCTTATTGTATTATCACCAATCATTTTTATTAAATTATCTAGTTTATCCTGAATTATTGCATATAAATTAGACGACCTCCAACAAGAATCATTTGGATTGTATAACATATATGTTGGAACAGGGCCTAAGTAACCAAAGGTATGTAAGTGACGTTCAGACCATTTATTTTGGTCCTCAACCAATTTTAATACAATACCATCTATCTTAAATTCTTTTTTCAGATGGTTTATGACTAACTTAAATAAAGCTTCAGTGTTAAACATTATTGATAAATATTCAATAAATTAAAAACCCCATCACTGATGGGGTTTTTTGATTAGTTAAGTCCGTATACATCACGGTATTTAACTCCCAAAAGTTCCTTAGCTTTATTAATTGCTTGGTCTTTTGTGTGGAGTCCCTTTTCAATCATCTTTTTAGAGTGGTAAATGATATAATCAGTTGAGATGACCTCACCGATTGCCCATTTGTTTTTACTCTCTTTTGCGGGTTTCAAATTGTCTTTTGCGTAAACATCATAGAAACCTACCTTGCAGATGTAACGACCTTTTGCTGAACTTTTTGCCATTTTTTTTAATTTATTATATTATATTGTTTAATTGTGTTTTCATACATCATTTCAACCAATGAGTTAAACTTTAATTGGATTTGTGAATTTAAGTCACCCATTGTTTGTATATCTAACCAAGTCATAAGAGCAGTTATTGATTGAGACCCCGTTAATCCAAATACATCATTGAACTTTCTTAATCTAATATTGTCTGAAATTTCAATCCTAACAACTTGAAATTTGTATGAGATAGAATCAAAAATGAAATCAATACGTATATCAGGAGATAATGATGATGAGGACGGATAATCAAGGTATTCAGAATAGGGTTGGAAAATGTTCTTAATAAGATAAAAATCAATACATACCATAGTTTCTTTTGCGGGATACTGACCCTGGTGTATGATTTGTGATTTTACTGATGAATTTTTAATGCCTGTAAATTTATTCAAATAGTACATTACCAAAGACATAATCTTTGGATGAACTGTGTAGTCGTCATTTTTTGTGTTAGCCCTAAAAACCATAGGGCAAATATAGACATAAAATTATTTAGATACAAGTTTTTTCAATACTGAAAAGTTTTCTTGAATTCTTTTAAGGTTCTTAGCGAAATTTCTTCTGTTTCTTTTCTTTTTACCTTCTTTCTTTGCCTTTGCCATAATGTAATGTTTAGTAATAAATACATTATTGTTAATATTTATGATAGGTGAAAGGACTAATTAAACAGATATTGAATGAAACAACTAGCTCAAAGTTTAATGCGTATGATAGTGTTGCTAATTCCTATATGCGAAAAAAACTTAGTTGGTGGATAAATCTTCACACCAATTCATATTCATACGGGTCGCTCAATCCTAACATAATTACTTGGGACGGAACATTAACTGTTGATAAAGATTGGTATAATGATTTGTGTGGGAAATCTCCTTATTCAGATTGTGAAACGGAGGATGGTGTAAGGATGAGTTTATTAGTTGATTATGACACTATATTTGAAGTTGAAAATCTATTAAACAAAGTTTATTTATCATTTTTCAAGGAAAAAAAACGTATCAGAATTAGTGATGGTATTAAAATAAAACCTGAAAAAAAACAAACTTCAGTTAATGAATCTGAAGACAGTGACTCAAAGGTAAGGGATAGAGTTATTAGTTTAATTGATAAAAGAGGATTACTTAATGCTATGAAATTAACAGGATTAAGTTGGACCAAAATTTTTATGATGGTTGGGGAGGATAGTATAACTAGAAAGGTGATGTTGAAATTTATTGACGATTTTATGAGTAAATTAAATATGGGTTTTGGTTTAAGTGAAGTTGGTGAAGACCCAATAAAATACGGGGAAAAAGATGGTGAGTTTATGGAAATAGCGTATTTCGGATTAAGTTCAGTGGCTGTTGAGGTATATAACTCGGATAATTGGAGTACAGAAGGAGAATTTAGAGTAAATTATTATAACTTATCTGACGATATTCTAATGGAAGTATTTGACGCAATGGTTAGAATATATGAGGATGGGGAAATATTTGATATTTTGTAAGATTAAAGAATATTTTCTTTTGAACCAATAAAGTAATCATATTGTTCATATATTGGTAATTCACCCTTCAATTTGATTTTCTTATATTTTCTTCCACTTTCATCTATAATCCACACATTTACATATCTTGGTAATACATTAACCCAAATATTCGCTGACTCCATAAATAAGTGTTCATCGGACCTAACCACAACATATTCATCAAACAAAGATAGATACATTAACTTCCCATATCCCCTTGATTTTGCGGAATCAATAACCTGAATACCACTTACTTTAATTCCATTATATCCTCTGAATTTAATTTTATTCAATGACATAAATCCGATAAAAGATTCAAGTTCTTCATCAAAATAATTTCTTGTCCAATCAAAATCTAAATTATGGCAATAACTTAGATTACCAATTGAATTGAATTTATAATTTTTCTTAAATACATAATAAATTAACCCACAAATCAAATCACTTTTTGATTTCTTTTCCAATTTATAGATGTTATTTTTGTTGCCGATTAACTTACCAATCTCTTCATCTGATAAACCAGCAACTGAAGATAAGTACTCTCTACCATCTTGTCCAACAACACTCTCACCTAAATCCGCAATCAATCTTGAAATTGTGTTATATATTGGATTAAAATCCATCTTACCTGATGATACAATTAATTGTTCGGATAGAATATTGTATTGAGTTTGTGATATTATATATTTAATCATTTATCTTTGTATATATTTATAAATATGATTTTAAGTAAAAGAATATTGGATTTGTTAATGAATGGGAGGAGTTTTAAGAAAAACTACCCTATGGTTGATAGATTTGAAACTGAAGTTGTGTGGGATGGGGATAAGGAATTACCATCATATAAGATTCGTGTTGTTGTTTATTTAAATGACCCTGAAATAAATCATAATAATTTCTACCAAAAAGATATTGACCCACACTGGTTAGTTTTCACACATTTAATGGATTTATTGACAAAAATAGGAGTTAAACGAGGGGAAGTTGACCAAATATATACTCAAATGTACGATACCAATGGGGAACTAATTTGGGGGTAAACTATTAATCCTAAGTCATATCTAATTCCCTATCATCAAAAAGACCCTCAATTTCAGCATCTCTTACTCTCCATCCTGGTATTTTACTCTCAACCCAATCCGAAATTATTTTTTTAATTTGTAATTTATATTCGGTATCACCAAACATATTACGAATTTTAGTAATTAAATCTACGTGTATATGACACCATCCATCAGGTGTTGAGTAAGCGATTTTAGCGATATTATCGTTAGGAGATTCTGCGAAGAAAATTTTATCTAATAACTCACTCTCAATAATTTCAAATCTGTAAGAATCTAATTTAATGAATATTAGTTCCTCAATACTTACATTTTCATTATTATTGAGATATGCTTTAATTATTTTTGAGGCATTTTCATCGGGCATAATTTTCACTTTACTGTTTAGTATCTTATATACTAACTTATCTATTGATGATTCTGTGATTAAAAGTTTCATTCTTATTATAAATACTTATATTTATAACAATATGAACAGAGATAATAATTTAAACAAAGGAATAACCAAACTTGAAAGAGTTTTTAAGATGGGATTTGGTAATAATGTTATTAAATCATCGGTTAGTGTTGACGACACAATTGAAAAAAACAATGGTGAGTTTACTGAAATTGAAATATCACTTTTTGTTATGGTACATACAGATGCGAAAGAAGCAGGACCAATTGAACTTAGCGAAGTTATGACTAAATTATTTAATATGTCACAAACAATATTAAATAAAATTTCATTTGATAAAGATGGTAATTTCAGAGGTGCTGACGATGGGGAGTTGAAGATATTCAAATCAATGATAAATAGGGTTGAATTTAACAGACGAAACAGAGGTGCAGTGGGTATTGATTTTGAATTAATATTCAAAGACCCTGATGTTTATTATCAAGATGAGGATGAAGATGATGATTATTAAAGATACGGGCTTAGGACCGCTGTAGTTTAGGCTACATTAACCCCATTGAATTCGCTACTCAGTGGGGTTTTCATTTAAACGGATATTTATTTTAATATGAAACCAACAAAGGATGATATGATATATAATTTGGACGACAGCGAAGTTAAATTGTTTCAAATTATGTTTAACAAAAAAATGTCTGAAAAGTTTGATTGGTTTATAGGTTCTGAATTTCAAGGAATTTCCTTTAAAAAATTCTCGGCAAATCCAAGTAGGAATTTTATTAGTTCTGTTGCTGAAATATTTGTTGATGAAAAATGGGGAAGACAACAAGTTGATAGTATTTTTGGAGAATCGGAAGGGTTAACAGGGTTTGGATTAGGTGACATTATTGAGACCGATTTGAGTTTGAAGATACAAACAATAATGTTCAAAATATTTGCTCAAGTTACAGGACAAACCCCAAAGTATGCATCATTTAGTTGGATGGAGGTTATTTTTGTTGATAAACCTAAAAAAGATAAATTGGAAGAATCAATTAAGAGAATATTGAAGGAAGAATCGGATAACTCATTATCTGACAAATTAAAAACGCTATCTGATAAGATTGGATTGGGTAATGCTGCTAAAACAGTTGGTGGATTAAATAATTACATTCAAATTGTGTATGATGGAGATATTAAAGAGTTTTTCAAAAATGAAAATATCAAACCTTATTTTATTAGAGAAGGTAATGAGGTTAATATGTATTTTGATGATAATCTTGTCCAACATTTAAATTTGGAGGATTTTGGTAAAGATGAAAAAAAATTAGGTAAGTTTAAATTTGGTATGAAAAATGGCACTCAATATTCTTTTGATGCTAGATTACGAAAAGTTAATTACGTAACGGGAAAAGTTGTTTGGAGAGTCGTAGGAATGAGTGGAAGTTCGGGATTTGGATATACTTTTATATCAAAAAGAGAAACGTTAGCAAAAACATATAGAATGCAAATATTCCAACAGATAGTTGATAAGTATAGTTTAGAGGATTACAAATGAAAGACATTATAAGACAAATATTAAAAGAGGAAACTTATGACTTGGGTGAAAGAACTCCTCTTGAAAAATTAGTTGCCAAATTCATTACTAACAGAATAAAAGGGATTGATGAAATCAACAATTTTTATGGTGTTGCGGTTGACATTTATAATGGTCAGTATGGAAAATATTGTCATATAACTTATCTGATGAAAAAACCATTTTCACGAGAGGATTCTGATTTCATTCACAATATTTTCAGAAACATTAATGCGAGAAAACAAGTTGAAAAATTGACAGGTGAGGAATTCAACGGTTCTTTTTCTTCATCAGTATCAACGATTGAAAGTTACCTGAATACTAAATGGTGGTATGATGAACAAAAATGAGATGTTATTTAGGACTTACCAAAATTGGCACTTCTAACACTTCTAACTTTGTAATCAGGGAAAAACGATTCAAACATATCTGACATTAAATATTTTCTATGAACCGACCACATAGGGTGAGGGAATAAATCAGAATATCTTTTATCAATTGAGTTATCGTAAAATAACTCTCCTGATTTCTTATAGTAAGATACAATCACATCCTTATTTTTATTGACCAAATCTATTGTGTTATCACTTTCTGAATATGCCTTAAATAATTTCTGAATAAATGGTATTAGATTATCTTTAATTTCATTGTATTGTTCCGAATATTCGGCATCCATCCAATTCCTATCAAGTTCAGACAATAACTCAAGTTGTGATTCTGTGATAATGTATTTCATTCATTAATAAATATAAATATATTTATAATAATATGAACCTACAAGAATCAATAAAAAGAATACTAAAAGAAGAGAGTGGAATTAAAAAAACCATACTCAAACGAATTGAAAAGTATGGGTTATATAAAACTTCTGAAATAATGGGGGTGAGTATGACTGATTTGGTTGAGATGTCTGATGTGCCGATTGATTCTAAAATTGCAAATGAATTGTTATCTGAAAATATTAGAAAAGGTAAAATAAAAACAAAATATAAAGAATTTAGAATTGAATCCAATATGGATGGTGTTGTTTATTGGGAGGCTAAAACAAATACAGGACATTTCCTTCCTGAAATGAGAGAAGAGATATCAGCAATGGCAACACCATTTTGGGATGGGGGATATTTTACTCCTGTTGAGATTAATTGGATGACATTATATAACGAAGATGGTGAGATTATCTATGATGAGGGAGCGGCTGGAGAATACTTTAAAGAGATAATGGGGAAAAGTGACTTTAAGAGTATTGAGGAATTGTTCAAATGGTATGAGAAATTTTACTTACCAAAAGTTTATAACACAATTATGTATTATTTATTACCAAAGGTACATCAAGAGATTGATGATTATCTTGATGAACAAATGGGGGGGTATTAATATGAGCAATGGAGTTTTGTGGTTAAGAAGAAGATTACTATCACCTGAAATACAGGATGATATGAAGAATACTGTTATGGGATGTATTAAATTAACTAAACCTCTTGGTTATAGGTCATCTCAAGTATATTTTGATGATGTTATGGGTGTGGCGGTTTCTAATTTTATTAATCACTGGGAAGAGTTATATGATGCGGATGACAAATCGGAAATAAAGAAATATGTTGGAGATGTAATGACAGAAAAATACGGGTACCTGATTATTAATCACTATAAAAAATACGCTTATTATTAAGAAATGAACTTACAAGAAAGTATATCAAGAATATTAGAAATAATGGGTGTACCTAACGGTTCAAAACCTGTTATTGATGTAATAATTTTATCTTTGTGTAAGGATGATGGGATTAAAGAAATGAATAATAATTGTATTAATAGTATTAATAATAGCACAAATAATTATGACTTTAATATCATATTAGTTGAAACTGACACTGAAAGAGAACACACATACGAACAACCAAACGTTAAGGTAATCCAACCTTTTGAGAAATTTAATTATAATAAATTTTTAAACATAGGTCTTAATCATTCTAACAATGATTGGGTATTGATTAGTAATAACGATACTATATATGAGAAAAATTTTATTGATAATATGATGATGGCACATAATAATGACCCACAACTATTATCTATGTCACCTATGGATGATGATAGTGGATATCAAACTGAGATGGGGTTTGATAAGGATGTTCATTATGGTTATGATATAATGAAACAATTAGTTGGGTGGTCAATTTTACTTAATAAGAAAGTTTTAGATATTATCGGTAAGTTCGATGAGGATTTTACATTTCTTTATCAGGATACTGATTACGCTAAAAAACTTGAAAAGAATTCTATTAAGCATGGATGTGTGACTAACGCTAAAGCAAAACATTTGGTTAATGTAAGTCACGGAATGATTGAACCTAAAGACTATGAGGAGATGACTACAGGTATGGAAAAAATGTTTAAAAAGAAATGGGGGTAATATGAATTTAGAAGAGCGCATAAAAAAAGTATTAAGGGAACACGTAATCAATGAAGGGTATATTGAAATACCAAAAAGTGAATTAAATAAAGCTGGAGTTTTATTAGACTTAATAAAAACAAACATCAAAGAGTATCAAAAAAATAATTTACCATTAACATCTGCCTACGTAGATTTTAAAAACTTCTTCAAGTTGCCTAATGAAGATGGTGAATATGATTACGTTTCAGTCGGGATATACAATGATGATAGTGATATTGCTCAGGCGAGAATGGATACTGTAAATAATGTTTTATTAATTAATGTAACAAAATGGGAAAATATTGATGATGTTACTTTAAACTATTTTGAAGATTTTATTACACATGAATTAGTTCATAGAAGGGATAAATTACTTAAAAAAACTGATACATATAATAGATATTATGATAAAAAAGGGGCTGAACCTGTTGGTTTAAAATTTAATCTATCTAAAAGTAATCCAAACGCTCCAAGTGAGTATAAAAAAAATTATGAAAAATATAGAAAATCCCAACATGAATATAACGCTTATTTAACTCCTCTAATAAATGATGTTAGAAAAATTGTGGGTAGAGATGATTTTAAAAGAAAGGTAGTTTTTTGGGTAATATCAAATATTAACAATTTTAGTAATGTTAGAGATTTATACTCCGCAACTAAAAAATATTTTGATGTTGAATATAAAAACATGTTTAAAACAGAAGAAGATTATTGGTATTTTGTTAGTAATCTTTACGATGTGATAAAACCTTGGACTACTAAACCAACACTCTACAAAAAATTTATTAATGATTTATACACGGCACTTGAAAAATAATATGGATTTACAAGAAACAATAAAAAGAATATTAAGGGAAGAGACCTCGAATCAAACCAAGATAATGGATAAGATTTCAAATAGGGGATTTTACAAAACATCCAAAGTGTTTGGTGGAATTGAAAACTTATATAAAGTGCTTGGATTTACTGGAACACAGGATGAGATGATTTTTATTGTTAATGAATTAATGAAACACGACGTTCCAGTTATAGAAAATATATGTGATTATAGAATTGAACCAACCTTACATTCTTTAAAACTATATGTGGTAATACCTAAAGAATATCCTAATTTACCTGATGATAGTTGGGGAAATACACAAAAAAAATTGAAGGCGAGAGATAACATAAGCACCATTATACACAGATTAGGAAATAGTTTAGTGAGAGGTCATATTGTAAACGTTAGTGTTGGAAAATGTTAAGATAAAGAGATATGAATATACAAGAAACCATAAGAAGAATATTAAGGGAAGAAGCGATAAATTTTAAAAATGTATTAATACCTGTTAAATTAACTGGTAAGTTACACCATCGCACAACATATAAAAACAGAGAAAGTATCCAAAAAAATGGGTTATTACCTAAAGTGGGGCAAAGTACCTTAAATTATATGTCACATAACTTTCCTAATACAGAACCATTACCAATGATATTTGCATCAGACCCTGAATATGCATTTTTTGGAGGTGATGTTTGGGAAATTGATTTAGGAAAAATAAATAATGTTTGGTATAAAGACCCAATTCACGAAGGTGATGGGAACAATTTTAAATATTATGTCACTTTAGACCCTATTCCACCTTCGGCAATTAAATTAATCAGTTCAAATGAACAGCTTGACGATGATATGGAAACGTATAAACAAACAGGAGAATTTCCAAAAAGAAATACAGCACCTGAAGAACCTGAAGAACCTGTAACTCCTGAAGAACCAAATAAATGGGATGAATTAATTGGTAAACTTAGTGATGAAGAATTAAATATTAATTTGGGTGATTTATTTAATTTAAAAGAATCGATAAGAAGAATATTAAGGGAAGAGGTTAACGAGGCTTATCTGAAACCAAATCAGGATGTGGATAAACTAATTAATAATTGGTTGGGAAAACTTTTTTCAGGTTCCAAGATGTATTCTGAAGAAACTTATAAAACTAGATACGATTTTGAATGGTGTAACAAAGGTTCAGAGATTGCAAAGGTTATTTTATTTTTTCACGATTCTGAAGACAGAAGACCAACAAGTGAGAGATATTTTGTAGGGGGTACCTTAAACATTCCAAAAAATACTATTGATAATTTTCTTAAACATTTGCCAGTAAGGAGAAATTATTTAAGATACAAAATAGAAGATTGGTTTGAGGATAATATCCTACCTGATATTATGAAAAAAATGGACAGAACTGATATAGAAATAACTGAAATTAGTGAATACCCTGAAAAAGCTAAAGTATGTGTTCCTACTGTAGAAAAACCTGAAGATGTTACTCAGGATGAAATGATTGACTTTATTCTTAAAAAAACATTGTTTAGAATAGATGATTTATTAAGATATGAGGAAGAAGAACCTGGATATATAGAAAAATTATATTTAGGTAAACTTCGTAATGCCGAGATGGATAGATTAAGAGGTGACGTTAATGAGGCGGAACTGACAGAAAAGTGTTGGCCAGGTTATACCCAAAAAGGAATGAAGACAATGTTTGGTAAAAGATACCCTAATTGTGTTAAGAAGAAAAAGAAATGAGTCCATTTTTTAGACGAAGAGTTAATATAGAAAAGGTAAGAGATATTCTTAAAATTAATGCTCAGCAGGTATACTATGAAACTGAAAGTTATGAAGGATTTAAATATGATTTAACTTTAAGAGCGGTAGAAGCAATTATGTATAACGAATATGGACTTGGGTGGGAAGATTTACCTGAAGAGGAAGAAATTGAATTTGTAACTAAAGTTTCCAATATACTTGAAAAAGATATTAAAGCATTATTCAACCAATATAAAAAAAGATGAACCTACAAGAAAACATATCAAGAATCAAACAAATGATGGGACTTCTTACGGAAGAAGAAAAATCATATGAAAATAAACCAATTGTGTTTATAGGAACTGCCGGTGCTGGTAAATCAACAACCGCAGAAAAAGTTGCAGAATCATTAGGTATTGAATACATTGATGTCGATGAAAGACAAGGAAGTAAAAAATACGAAAAATCATGTAAAGGTAAACCAGGTGTTGAGGTCAATATTACAAGAACGCCTGATGGAAAAAATTGGGGAAACTCAAATGATGCTTACAAAAGATGTGTGTTAAGTAAATTATTACAAAAATATGGTAATTCAAAAGTAGTGTTAGATATTGGTGCAGGAACTGAAGAAGGTTATGATTTATTGACTAATTTACCAAATTTATTTGTTTTGGGTGTCCCAACAAATCCTGATGATGACCAACCATATCTTGACTTCTTGAAACAAAGTAGAATTGATAGGGCAATTAAAATGGGGAATCAAGATTTGATTGATAAAGAAAAAAATATGGACACATCCCATATCCAACAATCAATATCTAATATCAGAGATTATTATAGAGGTAAACAATTTATTGCTGTTCTAAATGATGAAGGTAAAAGAAAAACCACCGAAGAATTGGTTGATGAAATAATATTCAAATTAACATGAAATAAATCCTCACAAATATGAACCTACAAGAAAACATATCAAGAATCAAACAAATGATGGGACTTGTTACAGAAGTTACTAATCCATACAAAGTTGAATGGATAGAACCTACACAAGAATACTTTACACAAGAGTTAAGCGAACTTCTTGGAAATGCTATGAGGTTTTCAAAGGGTGAGTTTTTTCATCCTAATAACTACGACCAAATGTATTCATTATTTCCGCATACATTCAAAATGATTGCTGAACATGCGAAAGGTGAAGAGGTTAAAAATGAACAAGAAATTAAG
>SXGQ01802049.1_pt1 | contig 36702 bp, 27 predicted proteins | sample 3178371 | NCBI WGS metagenome assembly SXGQ01 (sample SAMN11356859, study PRJNA531348) | freshwater metagenome | isolation source: freshwater sample F1-20 | place: China: Fuxian Lake, Yuxi | collected 2017-12-25 | reverse complement strand
CGGCACGCTGCTGATCCCGTTCCTGTACATCCTCATGTGGATCTCGATCTTCGGGAACGCGTCGATCGACCTCGTCCGCCAGGGCAACCAGTCGTTCGGACAGCTGACGCTCGAGGCACCCGAGCAGGGCTTCTACACGATGCTCGCGCAATACCCGGGCTTCACCTTCCTCGCGTCGATCGCGACGTTCACGGGTCTGCTGTTCTACGTGACGTCCGCCGACTCCGGCGCACTGATCATGGCGAACCTCTCCTCCCGCATGCGCGACGTGCACGCGGACGCGGGAGCGGCCCTGCGCATCTTCTGGGCGGTCGCGACGGGTGCTCTCACGATCGCGCTGCTGTCGGTCGGGGGCATCGCGACGCTGCAGTCGGCCACGATCATCATGGGCATCCCGTTCGCCCTGGTCATGGTCGCGGTGATGGTGGGCCTGCACCGCGCGCTGAGGGCCGAGGCGTGGATCGTCGACTCGCGCGACGGCGCCCTGCACGGCGTCCTGTCGAGCCGGAGCGCGCCCGAGCGCGGCGGCCCGGGCCAGTGGCGCTCGCGCCTGAGGCGGGTCATGTCCTTCCCGAGCCGCGCCAGGGCCGAGGAGTTCCTCGACCGCGTCGTGGCGCCCGCGTTGCAGGAGGTGGCGGGTGAGCTCGCCACGACCTGTGCCGCCGCGGACGCCCGCCGCTGCACCGACGAGGACGGCAGACCCGGGGTCGAGCTCACGGCGGAGGTCGCGGACGGGTCGACCCCGTTCTGCTACCGCGTCGCGCTGCGGGAGGTCCCCATCCCGGTCTACAGCTCCTCGCTGGTGCCCCGGGGCGACGACTACTACGCCCGCCTCGAGGTCCACCTGCGCCACGGCGGACAGGGTTACGACGTCATGGGCTACACCCACGGCCAGCTCATCGACGACGTGCTCGACGCGTACGAGAGCCACCTGGAGTTCCTGCGCCTCGCGGACGGCACGTCGATCTAGCGAGAGGCGGCAGGACCGGCCCAGGGGAAGCGACCCGGCCCCGCCGCCCGTCCCGAGAGAAGGTCATCCTCCCTCGCCCGCGCCGGTGAGGAGGGCGTCGGACGGCTCTTCCATGAGAACCGACCGTCAACGTCAGGTCAAGGGTCTGGGCGTCACCGGTCGGCAGGCCAGCGGTTCTCCGCGACCAGGTCCGCGAGCGGGCGGGGGCTGGTCCAGTGCTCCTCCTCGAGCATCGGGCGCTCGTAGAAGGCCTCGACCGGCCCGAGGCACAGGAGCGCGACCGGCTCCGCACCGTCGGGCATGGCGAGCTCGCGCGCCACGACGACGGGGTCGAACATCGACACCCAGCCCATGCCGTAGCCCTCGGCGCGGGCGGCCAGCCAGAGGTTCTGGATCGCGCAGGACGCGGAGGCGAGGTCCATGTGGGGCATGGTGCGTCGGCCGAACACGTGCTCGCCGCGTCCGTCGGGCAGCGCGACCACCAGCAGCTCGGCGCAGTCGAGGACACCCTCCACCTTCAGGCGCATGAACTCCTCGGAGCGCTCCCCCATCGCCTCCGCGGTCAGCCGACGCTCGGCGTCGACGTGTGCGTGGAGACGGCGCCGGAGCGCGGCGTCGGTGACCCGGACGAAGCGCCACGGCTGCATGAGGCCCACGCTCGGTGCTCGGTGGGCGGCCTCCAGCAGCCGCGCCAGCACGTCGGCCGGGACCTCGCCACCGGCGAAGTGCCGCATGTCGCGACGTTCCGCGATGACCCGGTGGACGACCTCGCGCTCGTGCGCGGCGTACGCGTGCTGGCTCACCCGGCGACGCTAGCAACCGGCGTCGGGGATCGACGCGTCGGCCGGTCGCCGACTGTTCACCTCCAGGACAGGGACCTCTGCCAGGGTGCGTCGTTGAGATGACCGTGACCTTCTTCCGCCACGGGGTGGCCTCCGGCGACCCCCTGCCCACCGCCGTCGTCCTCTGGACGCGGGTGACCCCCACCGCGAGCGCCACGCCCGGCTCCGGGCGCGGGCCGCGTGCCGACGTCTCGTGGGTCGTCGCCCTCGACCGTGCGTTCCGGCGCGTGGTGCGTCGAGGCAGCGTGACGACGAGCGCCGCCCAGGACCACACCGTCAAGGTCGACGTGACCGGCCTCGCCCCCGGCACGACGTACTACTACCGCTTCACGTACCAGCGGACGCGCTCGACGACCGGCCGTACCCGCACGGCGCCGGCGACGGACGCCGCGCCCGCGCGGATGCGCTTCGGGGTCGTGTCCTGCGCCAACTACGAGGCGGGCTACTTCAGCGCCTACCGCCACCTCGCGCAGCAGCAGGTCGACGTCGTCCTGCACCTCGGCGACTCCATCTACGAGTACGGCACGGGCGAGTACGCCATGGGCCAGAAGAACGTCGTCGTGCGCCAGGCCGACCCGACGCACGAGATCGTGTCGCTCTCGGACTACCGCCGTCGGCACGCGCTCTACAAGACCGACCCCGACCTGCAGACGCTGCACCGCTCCGTCCCCTTCATCTGCACGTGGGACGACCACGAGTCGGCCAACGACGCCTGGCTCCAGGGCGCGGAGAACCACGACCCCGCCACGGAGGGTTCCTGGGCGGCCCGACGCGCTGCGGCCTACCGCGCCTACGACGAGTGGATGCCGGTCCGGCTGAGCGGCACGGCCCGGCTCGGCGACGGCACGCAGATCTACCGCCGGTTCACGTTCGGCCGGCTCGCCGAGCTCTCGATGCTCGACCTGCGCAGCTACCGCACCGCCCCGGGGGGTGCGTTCACCCAGGTGCCGTCGCGCGACGACGCCGGTCGCAAGATCGCCGGCGACGACCAGATCGCCTGGCTGAAGCGCGGGCTCAGCACGACCGCCTCGCAGTGGAAGCTCGTGGGCAACCCGGTGATGATCTCCCCCGTGCTCGTCCCTCCCCTGCCGAACCGGGTGCGCGACGGCCTGGAGGACTCCGTGGGACTGCTGCCCGCCGAGGGCGTGCAGTACAACACCGACCAGTGGGACGGGTACACGGTCGAGCGTCGGCAGGTGCTCGAGCACCTCGCCGACCAGAACATCACCGACACCGTCTTCTTGACCGGCGACATCCACTCCGCGTGGGCGTGCGACCTGCCGACGAACCCCGGCACCTACCCGCTCAGCACGACCGTCGGCACCGAGCTCGTCTGCACGTCGGTGACCAGCAACAACCTCAAGGACATCCTCGGGGCTCCGCCGCGCACCGCGTCGGTGGGCGTCGAGGAGGCGATCAAGACGGCGAACCGTCACGTCAAGCACCTCGACTTCGACAACCACGGGTTCTCGGTGCTGGACGTGACACCGGCGCGCGTGCAGATGGACTGGTACGTCATCAGCAGCCGCGCCGACCGAGCCGCGACCGCCGCCTGGTCGACGTCCTACGAGGTCCCCGCATCGGCCCAGAAGGTCCGCAAGGTCAACCAGCCCACGACAGGAGCTTCCGCATGAGCGCCCCCCAGCTCGATCGACGGACCGTGCTGCGCGCGGCCGCCGCCACCGGTGGAGCCGTCGTCCTCTCGGGCGCTGCCGGAGCGCCGTGGGCCTCGGCAGCGCCCGTCTCGTCCCAGCGCGTGTACGTGCTCGTGATCGACGGCTGCCGACCCGACGAGATCACGCGCGAGTCGACCCCGAACCTGCATGCGCTGCGCTCCGCCGGGCGGTGGTTCCCGCAGGCCCGCTCGATGCCGATCGCGGAGACCATCCCCAACCACGTGATGATGATGACCGGTGTGCGTCCGGACCGCAGCGGCGTCCCGGCGAACTCCATCTACGACCGTGCGCAGCAGAAGGTGCGCACGTGCGGCGAGCCGACCGACATCGTCTTCCCCACCATGCTCGAGCGCCTGCGCGAGCGCGGGCTGACCACCGGCTCGGTGCTCAGCAAGGACTACCTCTACAGCGTCTTCGGCACGCGAGCCACCTACCGGTGGGAGCCGTTCCCGCTGCTGCCGGTGACCAACCACGCGTTGGACGTGTTCACCATGAGCGCGCTGCGCACGATGATCTCCGAGGCCGACCCGCACCTCGTGTTCGCGAACTTCGGCGACATCGACCGCTTCGGGCACAGCGACCTCACGGGATCCAACCTGCAGGTGCTGCGCCGCACCGCGCTCACCTCCACCGACGCGCAGATCGGCTCGTTCGTCTCCTGGCTGCGCACCCGCAGCACCTGGTCGTCCACGACCGTGGTCGTGCTGGCGGACCACTCCATGGACTGGAGCGACCCCGACCGTCTCATCAGCCTGACGCGCGCCTTCAAGGGCAACGCCCTGCTCGACGGCAAGGTCGCGATCGCCGACAACGGCGGTGCCGACGTGATCAGCTACCTCGGCCGCAGCGCCGACCGGTCCCGTGCGCTGGCTGAGGCCACGCGGGTGGCTCTCGCGACGCCGGGCGTGCTCAGCGTCCGCACCACGGCACAGCTGCGCCTCGGCGCCAAGGCGGGCGACCTCGTCGTCTACTGCAAGTCGGGCTACCGCTTCTCCGACCCCGACCTGTACTCCAACCCGATCCCCGGCAACCACGGGCACCCCGCGACGGAGGCCATCCCGTTCTTCCTCGCAGGCGGCGCCGTCCGCCCGGCGGTGCTCAGCGAGCGCGCCGCGACGATCGACGTCGCTCCGACGATCGCGAAGATCTTCGGCCTGGGCGCTCCGCAAGGCGGTTTCGACGGCGTCGCGCGTGTCTGAGCCGGCCGAACCGGGCAGAAGCCCGGCGCGGGAGCGCCGACGCGCCTAGGATCAGGGACGTGGTCGGGGCCTTTCGTCGTGTCGGGACGCCGGCGTCGATGCTGACGCTGGTGTGCCTCGTGCTGTCCGTGCTCGCTGCCGCCGGCCCGGCCACCGCAGCGAAGGACCCGCGCCTGACCCGCGCGGTCTACGTCGACCCCACGACGGCGTCGGCGCGCGCGGCGGTGAAGGACAAGCGCTACGCACCCATCGGGTCGCGCGCGCAGGCCTTCTGGCTGACCGAGGGGTACCCGGCCTCGAAGGTGGCGTCCGTCGCCGCCGAGTACGCCGACCGCGCCCGTCGCGCGAAGCGCACCCCGCTGCTCGCGGTCTACGCGATCACCGGACGCGACTGCGGCCAGCACTCCGCAGGAGGTCTCAGCCCGACGCAGTACAAGGCCTGGGTCGACCAGGTCGCCAAGGGTCTGCGAGGCCGCTACGCGATGGTCGTGCTGGAGCCTGACGCCCTGGCGCTGCTCGGCGCGTGCTCCGGCCAGGGCGATCGCACCGCACTGCTGCGGTACGCGACGCGCAGCCTGGCACGGGCGGGCGTCTGGGTCTACATCGACGCCGGGCACAGCCGGTGGATCACGCCGCAGGACATGGCCAAGCGCCTGGTGTCCGCGGGGGTCCGGGACGCGCGTGGCCTGGCCACCAACACCTCCAACTTCCGCCCGACCAGCGAGGAGCGCACCTACGGCGCCGCCGTCGTGGCCGAGCTCGCGAAGCTCGGCGTGAAGGGCAAGCGGTACGTCGTGGACACCTCGCGCAACGGCGCGGCCAAGCCGGTGACCCCCGGCGTCTGGTGCAACCCGCCGGCGGCGCGCCTCGGGCACACGCCGATGATCGTCGACCGCAACGGCCTCGACGCCTACCTGTGGGTCAAGCGGCCGGGCGAGTCCGACGGACAGTGCGAGGGCGGCCCGAACGCCGGCACCTGGTGGCCCACCGGCGCCCGGCGCCTGCTGGCGCGCTGACCTGTGCGTCAGAGGACGTAGGGTCCCGCGAGCAGGAAGAAGGCCGCTGCTCCCCCGGCTGCCACGAGGAGCAGGAACGAGAGCGCCAGGGCACCGAGCCGCGGACGCATGCCGAGGATGCCGCGGAGCCCGAGCACGAGCGCGACGAGAGGCGCCAGCACCCAGGCCGTCGTCCAGGCGTCCGCGAACGGGTCGCTCGGCGCGGGTGCCCCGGCGGCCGTGAGCCCGGCGAGCAGACCGAGGACGTACCACGGCACCAGCAGCGGCAGCGTGCCGACGAGAGCCGCCAGGAGCGCCATGCGCACGCCACGACCGACGCTCGGCGCGAGCGGCCCGTCAGGCAGCGGGCTCCCGACCTCCGGACCCGCCAGGTGGTGGAAGAAGCGACGGCGACGCACGAGCAGGAGCACGAGCGCCAGGCCGACCGAGAGCATCCACCACGCATCGGCGGACATCTGGTCCATCGTCGCCGGGCGCACCCGGGCGGGCGCGAGCTCGAGGCTCGCCCACGCCAGCATCGGCACGACGGTGAGCACCACGGCACAGATCCCGAGGCCCAGCAGCAACGAGACGAGCCGTGTCCAGCGCGTGACGGCGGGGCCGGGCGCAGCGAGGGCAGGCTCGGGCGTGTGGTCCGGGGTCGCGGCACGGGCGTCGGGACGGTCGCCGAGGTCGGCGGGACGGCTCAACGGCCGGACGAGAGGGGCGGCCACCTGTGCCGGCGGCGCGAGCACGACCGGTGGCGTCGCCGCGGGTCGTGCCGGCGGGACCACCGCAGCGTCGCTGGCGCTCGTCGGAGCAGGGACCGCGGACGCCGCCGAACCGGTGACGTCGTCGGCAGCCGACCGCAGGGCGCGCGCCATCGCCTCCACCCCGCTGTACCGCTCATCAGGGTCGACGGCCATCGCGGTCTGCACGACCGCCGCCAGGCGCGGGCCCACCCACGGCGCCGAGGCTCGCGGGTCGGGACGTGGCTGGGTGCGGTGCGCCATCAGCTGTGCGGCCATCGTCCCCTCGAACGGCGCGCGACCGGTGAGGGTCTCGAAGAGCAGGCAGCCGACGGAGTACACGTCGCTGCGCTCGTCGGCGCGCCCGTCGTACTGCTCGGGGGCCATGTAGTGCGGCGTTCCGGCGACCGTCGCGGTGGCGTCGGAGGCCGCCCGCGCGATCCCGAAGTCGACGATCTTGATGCCGCCGGTGTCGGTCACGAGCACGTTGGCCGGCTTGATGTCGAGGTGCAGGATGCCGGCGCGGTGGCACGCCGCGAGCCCGTCGAGCACACCGGCGACCACGACCACCGAGCGTGGGCTGGGACCGCGCAGCGCGAGCAGGTCGCGCAGCGACGTGCCCTCGACGAGCTCCATCACGAGGTGTGGGGTCACCTCGCCGTCACCGTCCGGCATCCGCACGAGGTCGTGCACCGTCACGACGTTGGGGTGCGAGACCCGGGCGAGGGTCTCGACCTCGCGCGTGATGCGCCGCATCGCCCGCGGGTCGTCGGCCAGGAAGTGCGAGAACCGCTTGATGGCGACCTGACGGCCCAGATGACGGTCGAGAGCGCGGAACACCACCCCGTGGTTGCCGGCACCGATCCGACCCTGCAGCTCGAAGCGTGACGCGTCGACCTGCGGCTCGACCGTGTCGCGGCCGTCGGACCCGCCGACCGGCACCGTGCCGGCCGCCGGCACCAGAGGGACGGGTGCGGTCGACGCGCCGTCGGGTCGTGGCGTCGTGGCAGCGCCGGGCGTCGACGTCGTGCGACGCCTCCTCCACCGTCGGGAGCGACGGTCACGCTGGTCGGCCATGGGCACCATTGTCACGGCCGACGCGAAACACCCGACACGGCCACCGTGCCGTGCGTGTCGGAGCCGACGGCGACCTTGACCCCCGCGAGCGCCAGGACGGCACCGTCGCGCACCGTCACCCAGGTGTCGCCGATGCGCTCGCCGTCGACCGACGTGCCGTTGGTGCTGCCGGCGTCACGCACCTGCCACGAGCCGGCGAGCAGCCGCAGCTCGGCGTGACGGTAGGAGATCTCCGGCTCCTCCAGCGGCAGCGGGCTCTCGGGCAGCCGTCCGAGGACGGTGACGCCGTCGCGCGGCACGCGGACGCTGTGGGCACCGCGGTGCAGGAACAGGTCGCGTGCGCCGGCGACGGTCGGGGCGGCGTCGGCCGGCACGAGGACGGGGAAGGCCATGGTCTCCTGCGCGGCCGGCACGTCGGTCCGCACGGGCAGCGGCGTCGGCGCAGCCGGCGCGGTCGACGCGGTGGGCGTGAGGTCGGCGACGACGTCCCAGTCGGGGACGACGGGCTGCCGCCCGGGTCGAGCGGACGACTCGAGCGGACGTCGCACGGAGGCGCCCGTGCGACTCCCGCGGGCCGGGGGCACCCAGCCGGGGCGCAGTGCCGGGTCGACCTCGACCTCCACGCGCACCTCCTCCGGCGTGCTCCAGCCCTCACGCTCGGCGTGGGTCAGGTAGAGCCTCGCCGCGTCCTCACCCAGCCGGTCGACGTCGCCGTCGGGGTCGAGGCGCTCGAGGTCCTCGGGCGAGACCCGCACGACGAGCTCGCTGAACGCGACGCGGTCCCCGCTCGGCATGACCACGTGCTGGCCGGTGAGCGCCTTGACGAAGCGGCGGCGAAGCACCGCGGCCGAGCCGGTCGGGTAGGCGACGAGGCGCGCCGCGGCCTCGGTGGCGGCTGCCTTCTTCGAGCCGGTGCCGAAGATGCTCTGGGCGACGCGGAGTCCCACGAGGACCACACCGACGAAGGCGACGAGGATCAAAAGGTTCGTGGCGAGGGAGGTGAGCGTGGTCATGCTGCCATCGTCGGACGGCAGGCCAGGAACAGGCGAGCCGCGGTGGAACATGTTCCACCGCGGCTCCTCCCAGGGCACGACACGCCCCGGCCAGGACGTGACGTGCGGGTCTCTCAGTCGTCGACGACGACGATCTGCACGTCGAGGTTGCCGCGCGTGGCGTTCGAGTACGGGCCCACCTCGTGCGCCGTTTCGGCCAGCGCCTGCGCCTCGTCGTGCGGCAGGGTCGGGACGGTGACCTCGAGCGTGACGGCGAGGTCGAAGCCGCCCTGGCCGTTGGAGCCGATGTCGACCTTCGCGCCGACGCTCGAGTCGCTCACGTCGGCCTTGGCCTGACGGGCGACGAGCTGGAAGGCGCCGTGGAAGCAGGCGGCGTAGCCCGACGCGAAGAGCTGCTCGGGGTTCGTGCCCTCGCCGTTGCCGCCCATGCTGGTCGGCAGGGCCGTGTGCAGGTCGAGGCGGCCGTCGCTCGTGACGACGTGCCCGCCGTCGCGGCCGCCACCCGTCGCGAGTGCCTCGGCGGTGTAGATCGCGTCCATGGTTCCTCCTGGAAGTCGGGGATCGGGGCGGCTCGTGCCGCGCCCGACGGCACCATCATTGCACACGATTACATCGCGTGCAATGCAATGGCTGCACGGGGCCGACCGTTCGGTGCTGGCATGATCGTCGTCGTCGAGACAGGAGGGAAGGAAGCGTGCTGCGCATCGCCTGGTCGGTCGGGCCCGAGTCGTCGGGTCGCACCGTCGTGGACCCCGGCGGAAAGCTCGTGCTCGCCCGACGGATGACGCTGCCCGAGCAGAGGTCCGTGGCCGTCGAGGAGATCGCCGGCTCGACGTACGTGTTCGTCCGTCTCCCCTACCTCAGCGACCCCGCGGTGGTCGTGCAGGCCGGTGCCGGACATCCCGTGCTCCACCGCGGGCAGCGGGCGAACGGTGTGGTCGTGGAGGTGGTGACGCCGGACGGCGACGCCTCGACACCCGTCCCGGGGCAGCGGATGTCGCTCACGGCACCGGGCACGCGCGTGAGCCTGCGCTTCCCGGACCTCAGCATCGACCTGGTGGTCGACTTCGACCCGCCGACGCTGGCGCCGGCGGGAACCGGCACCGTCCAGCTCGACGTCGACGCGCTGCAGCACGACGACGCCTGGCTCGTGGCGGCGATCGCGGTCGCCCTGTCGCCGGAGCACGGCGTCGTCGGGCACGCCCAGCTCAAGGAGGCGTTCGCGCGCTGGCGCGAGGAGCCCGAGCGCAGCGACGGCGCGTTCGACCGCAACGTCCTGCGACCGGCTCTCGAGTCACGTGGCGTGGAGCTGCCGGGCCCTCGACTCAACAAGATCCTGTACCTCGTGGAGCGCTGTCGCCGCACCCACGAGTTCCCGCCCCGGGTGCTCGACCAGGTGCGCGCGCGGCTCGGTCGCCCGCCGGCCTGACTCGGCGACGCCACGTGCGGAGGCCCCGCGCGGACCTCGGTCCGTGCGGGGCCTTCCTCGCTGACGATCAGCGCTGGTCGTCAGGACCCGAGGTGTGGACGATCTCGTCCTCCACCTCGGGGATGTGCGCGTCGGGGTCCTCGAGCGCGGCGGGCGTGCCGGTCTCGTCGGCCGCGCCCTGGGCCTTCTGCGCCACGCGCTCGACGGCCTCGGCCGACTCGTCGCGCACGTGCTTGGCTCCCTGCTGCGCCGACCCGACGGCGTCGGCGATCGCGTCCTCGTCGCTGGAGCGCGGCGCGGCCTCGGCCACCTTCTCGCGCACCTCTCCGGCTCTGTCGGCCGCCTCGTCCTTGACGTCCTTCGCGGCGTCCTTGGCCGTGTCGACGGCCTCGGACAGCCCGCCCTCGTCAGCGGCGTCCTTCACGTCCTCGGCCTTGGAGACGGCCTCGTCCTTGAGGTCCTTGGCGGTGTCCTTGACGCTCTCGACGGTGTCGGACAGGTCTCCGTCCGTGGTGTCCTCGACGGTCTCCTTGACCGCGGCGGCCGCGCCGGTGGCCTGGGCGCGGACGGTGCCGACGGTCTGCTTCAACGAGTCGACGACCTCGTGCCGCTTGTCCTCGTCGCGGACGGCCTGGACGGCGTCCTCCGCGAGCTCCTCGGCCTTGTGCACCGCGTCCTGCACGCGCGGATCGGACTGGAAGCGCTCCGCCGCGTCACGCAGCTGCTCGTACCGCTCGCGGCCGGCTCGGGCGCCGAGCACGTAGCCGATGCCGAACGCCAGCGCGTAGACGATCTTCTTCATGGGGTTCCTCCCGACTCGTGGTCCGTGACGACCAGCCTGTCAGGGCTCGCACCGGCCTGCATCCCAGGAAGGGGGTGTGGCGTGTCGAGGCAGCTTCACACAGCGACGATCGCGGCGAGGCGTCGGGCGACGCCGCTGGCGCGAGCGGTGCGGCGTTCGACGGCACGTCGGATGGCCTCGGGGGTGGCGACGATCGTCAGGCTGATGCGTGCGCGGGTGATCGCGGTGTACAGCAGCTCGCGAGTGAGGACGAGCGAGTCCTCCTCGGGCAGCAGGAGGGTGACGTGGTCGAACTCGCTGCCCTGGCTGCGGTGGACGGTGCTGGCGTAGGCACTCTGCACCGACGAGAGTCGCGTCGAGGAGACCGTCGTCGTGGAGTCCAGGTGCACGACGAGCCGGTGGCCGTCGTCGAGGGTGACGCCGACGTCGCCATTGTTGACCCGGAGCGAGGCGTCGTTGCGGGTGACGAGGACGGGGCGGCCGACGAACCAGGGACGGGCTGGGTCAGGGAAGGTGCGCACCTCCCGCTCCAGCCGCTCGTTCCAGTGGCTCACGCCGTACGGGCCGTCGCGGTGCGCGCACAGCAGCCGGTGCTCTCCGAGCGCCGCGAGGGCCCCGGGCACGTCACCCTCGACCGCAGCGCGCGCCACGGCACGGGCTTGCTGCGCTGGGCGTCCGGACACGACGTCCTCGACCTCGTCGGGGTGGCGCAAGGTCACCCCGTCGATCCCGTCGGCCAGGAGGTCGAGCACGCGGTCCGCGTCGCCGTCGACCACCGCCGAGGCGAGGGCTCCGATGCCACCGTCGAAGCGGTGGGACTGCTGCAGGTGGGTGACCACGGGGCTGTCGTCGCCCCCGAGACCTTCCACCACGTCGCGCAGCACCGCGCCGGCCTCGACGGAGGCGAGCTGCTCGGCGTCACCGACGAGCACCAGGCGACACCCGGACGGCACGGCCTGCACCAGCCGCTCCATGAGGAGCAGCGAGACCATCGACGTCTCGTCGACGACCACCACGTCGTACGGCAGCTTCTGCCCGGCGTGGTGACGGAAGGCCGTCCGGTGGTCGGGCCGCGACCCCAGCAGCCGGTGCACCGTGCCGGCGGGCAGCGTGCGCAGCCAGTCGCGCTCCGCCGGCGTGAACACCGGATCGGTCGACGCGGCGGCGACGGCCTCACGCATCCGGGCCGCGGCCTTGCCGGTCGGTGCTGCCAGTCCGACGGCCAGGGGTCGACCATGCCCGGTCGCGGCGTGCTGGCGCGCGAGCGCCGCCAGGAGTCGCGCGATGGTGGTGGTCTTGCCCGAACCCGGGCCACCCGTGAGCACCGTCGTCCACGCGTGCGCGGCGCGGGCCGCAGCCGCGCGCTGCTCGGCGAACCCGGGGTCGTCGAACAGACGTCGGAGGTCGGCGTCGAGGGCCGCCCTGTCGACGGGAGGGGGTCGCAGGGCGAGCCGCTCCCCCAGTCGCCGGCACAACGACACCTCCAGAGCGTGGTAACGCACCAGGTGCAGCAGCGGACGCTCGGCGACGAGCACACGGTCGCGTCCGGACGCCAGCGGGCTGGCGTCGACGCGCGCCCACCACCCGTCGAGGTCGTCGACGAACGACGGCCACTCGACGTCGGGCGCCTCCAGGCGTAGGTCGTCGAGCACGCTGCCGAGGTCGACGCACGACGATCCGAGCCGGACCCCGCGAACGGCCAGGGCGAGGGCGAGCAGCACCGCCTCGTCGTCCTCGCCGGCGAGCCCCGCGACGGTGCGGGTGACGTGCACGTCGGCGGCTGCCAGGACACCGGTGTGGTTGAGCACGGCCAGGATCGGGTCGCTCTCGACATCGAGACCCTGGACGACCTGACGGTCGAACGGATCCTCCGGCGCTGCCTCGACCGCGCGGGACGCCGACGTGTCGCTCATCGCGGGCCTCCGTCGGTCGGGCTGCCGTCGAGCAGCGCACTGAGGTCGAGCACCAGCGCCGACGGGGGCCGCCACGCGAACACGCCGAACGGGCTGCCGTCGGCACCGCGTGGGCCGTCGGGGCCGGTCATGCCCCGCACGAACAGGTACAGCACTCCGGCCAGGTGCACGTCGGGGTCGTAGCCACGCAGCCGCCACCGCAGGAACCGATGCTGCGCCACGGCGTACAGCAGGGCCTGCAGCGGGTAGGTCGTGTGCAGCATGGCGTCGGCCAGGCGCTCGGGTGCGTACGCCTCCAGGCCGCCGCCGGCCTCGACGAGCGCACCGCTCTCGAGGCGGTTGGTCTTGTGGTCGACGACGAGCGTCCGGTCGCCGTCGAGCCTCAGGAGCAGGTCGATCGAGCCGGTGAGGTAGCCCCGCAGGGTGCGCCCGCGCAGGCTGGCGTCGCGCAGCTCCGCTGCGAAGGGTCGCAGCGCGTCGCCCGACGACAGGTGCGCCTCCATGAGGTCGGCGACGTCGGCGAGCGTCCCCGTGCGACCGGCGGCCCGGACCGTGTCGCCGCCAGCCAGCGGCAGCTCGAAGTCCATCTCGCGGAACGGGCGCCGGCCGAGCGCCTCGGCCAGCGTGAGGTGGTCGGCGAGCGGCCCGAGCGGCGTGCTGAGGGCCCCGACGAGCGCCGGTGCGAGCACGTCGACGTCTACGGCGAGCGGACGCGACGCCAGCTCCTCCTCCACTCGTCGGCGGACCTCCGCGTCGAGGTCGTCGGCGTCGATGTCGATGTGCTCGAGCACACCGTGCACGAGCGTGCCGAGCGCCGCCCCGCCGGCGAGCTCGGCCCACGGCGACGGACCGAGGACCGGGCTGGCGTCGACGTCGGCGACCACCTCGACCTCGTCGTCCGCGGCGGTCGGCTCCGGTTCGCTCGAGACGCTGGGTCCTTCGTCGCGCCGCACGAGCGAGGTGTACGAGGTGCGGGTCCAGACGGTGTCGACGTCGCGACGCAGGTGACGGACCTCGAGTCGTTCCGCCTCCCCGGGCGCGGGGGTCAGCTCGTCGTCGCCCGTGACCATCTGCTCGACGACGGGACCGCCACGCTCCTGCCAGGCACGCAGACGCGCCACGGCGTCGTGGTCCGACGGCACGGCCTGCACGTCCGGCACCTCGGGCTGCGACGGGTCGGGCCGGAACAACAGGCGGTGCAGAGCACCGTGCCGCGCGTTGAAGGTGGGCGACCAGTGCACGACCAGCCGCGACTGGGCGCGGGTGAGCGCGACGTACAGCAGCCGCAACGACTCCCCCGCGCGCTCGACGTCGGAGCGACGGGCGTGCGCGGACCACGAGGGTCCTGCCCCGCCGACGTCGAGACAGCGCCGGCCGTCGTCGTCGTGGAGTCGGACGATGCTGGGCTCCGGGACCCATCGGTCGAACAGGAACGGGACGTAGACGACGGGGTACTGCAGACCCTTGCTGACGAACGTGGTGACGATCTGCACGGCGTCGGCGTCGGTGTCGAGACGGTGGGTGCGGTCGGCTGCCGGAGAGGTCTCGCTGCGCCGGTCGAGCAGCCAGCGTCGCAGCCCGGACAGGCCGAGTCCGTGCTCGCGCGCGGCGATCGCGAGCACCTGGCCGACGTGCTCGAGGTCCGTGAGTCGACGACGACCGCCCTGGTGGCGCAGCAGCCGCTCGACCACGGAGGCGTCGGCGGTGAGGGCCTCGACCATCCCGGCGGTACCGCGCTCGCGCTGCAGGTCGGTGAGGTCGCGCAGCCGTGAGGAGACGCGGTCGGTGAGGGCGTCGCCGTCGTCGGCGGCCAGGTCGGCGGCCGTGCAGCCGAGGAACGGTCCGAGCGCGGCAGCGCGGGTGTAGCCGCTGCGGTGCGGCGACTCCATGGCGGTCAGCAGCGTGACCCAGTCCTGACCCGCCTGGCTCTGCAGCACGTCCGAGCCACCGGTGCGCACGGCGGGCACGCCGCGCCGCTCCAGCTCGGCGTGCAACAGCTCGGCGTCACCGTGCCGCTCGACGAGCACCGCGATGTCGCCGGCCGTCAGCGGCACCGGTCCGGCGCCGTGGTCGTAGGTGGCACCGCTGCCCAGGAGCGCGGCGACGTCGGCTGCGACGTCGCGGGCGACCCGCGGCCTGACGTCGCCGATGCGCAGGGCGTCGCCGTCGGACCCGGCGTCGCTACGCAGGTGGGCCCGGAGCCGGAAGGAGGCGTCGCCGCGCGGGTCGTGCAGCCGTGACCCGTCGAGCGCAGCGCTCGCCGGACGGACGACGATCGCAGGGTCGCCGAGCGCGGCACCCCGCAGCACGGCGTCGACGGCGCTCACCAGGGGTGCGTCGCTGCGATGGTTGACGGTGAGGGTGCGTCGCGTGTCGGCCTGCGCGGCGGCGCACAGGTAGGTGTCGACGTCGCCGCCGCGGAAGCCGTAGATGGCCTGCTTCGGGTCGCCGACCAGCACCATGGTCGCGTGGCCGACGAAGGCGCGCTCCAGGATGCGCCACTGGACGGGGTCGGTGTCCTGGAACTCGTCGACGAGCACGACTCGCCAGCGGTCGCGCATGACCGTGCGGGCGGGCGAGTCGTCTGGCTCGAGCGCCTCGGCGAGACGCTGCAGCAGGTCGTCGTAGGAGAGGGTGCGGGCCGCCAAGCGGCGTCGCGCCGACTCGTCGCGGACGGCCGACGCGAATCGTCGACGCAGGTCGGGCGCGGACCCGGGGTCTGCGTCGGTGGGCAGCAGGTGCGCCGAGGGGTCCTCGACCGCTCGCCGACCGAGCACGGCCGCCTCCTCGTGGTCGAACGGAGGGGTCTGACCTCGACCGACCGCTCGCAGGTAGAGGTCGGAGACCACCTGGTCGACGATGTCGGTGTCGTCCTCCACCAGGACCGACCCGGGCTCGACGTCGCCGGTGGTGCCGAGGCTGCGCAGCACCGCCTGGCAGAAGCCGTGGGTCGTGGTGATGGTGGCCTCGTCGAACCGCGCGACGGCGGCACGCAGGCGCTGACGGCGAGCCGTGCGCTCGGTGTCGTCGACGTCGAGCAGGAGCCGCTGCAGGGGGTCGCGCTCGTCGCCGTGGCCGGCAGCGAGGACGGCGTCAGCCTGTACCAGCCGCTCGCGCACACGATCCTTCAGCTCGGCGCTGGCTGCCCGCCCGAAGGTGACGACGAGCAGCTCGTCGAGCGTGGCGACGCCCTCGGCCACGAGTCGGGTGACGAGTGCCGCGATCGCCCACGTCTTGCCGGTGCCGGCGCTGGCCTCGAGGAGCGTGGTGCCGGTGGGCAGCGGGTCGGCGATGTCGAACTCGGCGACCGGTCCGTCGGCGCTCATGCGTCGACCTCCATGCGGTCGAGGAGCGGGAACCAGAGCGTGGCCGCGTGCTGCTCGAAGCCGCGCTCGACCAGGTCGGCGATCGGCGCGTCGGGGCCGAGGACGAGGCGGTGGTACGGGTCGGCGACCTCGCCGGGCACGTCGCGGCTGCCGATCCACTCGCGCTCGGCCTTCGCGAGGGCGATCTCGGGGCGGGTCCGCCGCGCGAGGTCGGCGTAGGCCTGCGAGGTCTTCACCGGCAACGGCAGGAACGTGGTGCGGCCGAACGCATGGAGGTCGAGCAGGTCGGCGAGGACGGACCGTGCCTCGTCCTGCGACGGTGCGGCGAGGGTGACGACGCCGGGCGCCTTCCGGTAGCCGCTCGGCACGCGGCCGACGAGGTGCGCAGGCCGCCCGTGGCCCGCCGCCGCGAGGGCGAGCACGTCGACCCAGGCCTCGAGGAGCTGACGTCCCTGGACGGTCGACGCGGTGACGCGCAGGGCGTGGTGCGGGTGGACGCCGGCGACGGTGCCGATCACGCGGCGGCCGTCGCCGAGCTCGACGTCGACGTCGACGCTGCGAGCCGTGTCGGTGCGCAGGGGTGCGGCGAGGGCGAAGAGGGTGCTGACCTCCGGGCGCACCCGCGCGAGCTCGGCGTCGCCGAGCGGACCGGGAGGCAGGAGGCCGCGGCGGCGTTCGTCGGCCTCGGCGTCGTGACCGGGAACGCCGGCCAGTACGGCGGCGAGCACGCGGTCCTTGACCTTCCATCGTTCGAGATGGTCGAGCCCGAGCGGGACGCTGTCGTCGATGGGCTCGTCCTCGTAGGGCAGACGCACGTCGAGTCGGCTCGTGACGAAGGAGCGCACGGGGTGGCGGACCAGGTCGCGCAGGGCGTCGAGGGTGGTGATCGGGTCGACGTCGCTGGGGAGCGCGGCTGGGAGGAACGGCGGCTCGGGGACCTGCGGTCGGACGGTGGCACGGGCACCGGCGTAGGCGGCGGCGTCGAAGCTGAAGGCGGAGCCTGGTACCAGGGCGCCGGGGATGAACGAGCGGGCGTCGAACGCCTGCAGCGGGTGCTGCACCAGCACGTGGCTGCGCACGTCGGCCGTCGGGACGGTGCGGGCGAGCTGGTCGAGCAGCTCCCCGACCGGGGTGGCCGGCGGGAGCGGTCGTCCGGTGTGCTCGCTGGCGCCGGTGTAGGTGATGACGAGGTGCTCGGTGGCGGACAGGACGGCGTCGAGGAACAGCTGGCGGTCCTCGCCTGCCGCGTCCCGCTCGCCGACGAGCGGCGTGCGTGCGAGGACGTCGTCGCCGAGCGGGGTGGGCGTGCGGGGGAAGGCGCCGGAGTCGAGACCGAGGAGGCAGACGACCCGGTGCGGCACGGAGCGCATCGGCACCATCGTGCAGACGGTGAGTGAGCCGGTGCGGAAGCTGGTGCGGGTCGGGCGCGGGGCGAACGCGTCGGTGAGGAACGCCGCGACCTCGACGACCGTGAGGGTGCCGCGGGCGGCGGGCGCGGTGTCGGCGCGGGTGAGGTCGGCGAGGACGCGGAGGACCTGCTCGCGTTGCCACGCGTCGCGGGCGGGCACGTCGGTGAGCGTGTGGACGGCGGTGGTGAGCAGCTCGACCCAGTCGTCGACGGGTTGCGGGCGAGACGCCTCGAGCACCGCGGCGAGTCGTTCGACGGCTTCGGTGAACCGGCCGACGAGGTCGACGCCGGTGCTGCCGAGGTCGTCGAGCGGCAGGACCCCGCCGAGCCGGTTGCCGGTGTGGGTGTCGTCCTGGGCGTCGGGGCCGTCGTGGCCGTCGGTGACGACGCCGAGTGCGAGGCGCTGGAGCCCGGTGCGCCAGGTGTTCTGGGCGAGTCCGGCGAGCTGCCAGGCTGCGCGGGCGTCGGCGTCGACGCCCCAGCGGATGGCGGTCTGCACGGTCCACTCGTCGACCTGCTCGAGGTCGTCGTCGGTGAGCGCGAAGCGTCGTCGGACGGGTGCGAGGCTGAGGAGGTCGCGGACCTCGGTGGCGGTGGTGCGACGTGCGGCCGCGATGGCGACGACCTTCTGCAGGACGTCGGCGACGGGGTTGATGGCGCTGGTCGCACGGTCGGCGAGGCGCACACGGAGTCGGTGGCCGGGGTGGTCGACGTCGGGCACGTCGTCGAGGCCGAACGCGGCCTCGACGAGGGGCGCGAAGGTCTCGACGTCGGGGCACATGACGAGCACGTCGCGGGGCTCGAGCGTGGGGTCGTCGGCGAGGAGGCCCACGACGACCTCGCGCAGCACGTCGACCTGACGGGCGGGGCCGTGGCAGGCGTGCACCTGCACGGACCGGTCGAGCGGGTCGAGGGTGCGGGTGTCGTCGACCGGGCCGTCGCGGTCGGTGGCGAGGTCGTCCTGCAGCTGACCGAGCAGGGTCGGGGGGCGCGTCGGACCGGGAAGGTGGACGGTGGTCGTGTCGCCGGGCAGCGCGAGGAGGCTGCGTTGGAGCTCGCCGACGTCTCGTGCGCAGGCGGCGAGAAGGGTGTTGCCGGTGTCGGGGGTGTCGACGGCGTCGCGACGGGTCGGCTGTCGCGAGGCGTCGGTGATGGTCGCGGCGACGTCGTCCCATCGGCTGCGTGAGGGGTGCGGCAGCCAGAGGTGCACGTCGCGGGTGTGGGCGAGGGCTCCGATGACGTCGAGCTCGGCGTGCGGCATGCGCGTGTGCCCGAAGAAGGAGAGCCGCTGGGGCAGGTCGGGGTCGAGAGTGCGCCCACGGAGGGCCGCAGCGGTGTCGGCGAGGCGAAGGTCGGGCGACGGATGGCTGTCGAGGACGGTGTGGACGCGTCGCCAGATCTCGGCCTGCCAGCGGACCTCGTCGACGAGGGGTTCGCCGACTCCGTCGACGTCGTCTCCGGCCGTCCATGACTGCACCATCCAGGGTCGCTGGATGGCGTACCCGTGCAGGAGGGCGGCGATGCGCTTGGCGGTCGGGTAGCGCCGGCTGCGTCGCAGGGCCTCCTCCCCCGGCTCGAGGCCGTGCCCGACGTGCCGGGCGACGATGGCGAGCCAGGGTTCGTCGAGGTGCTGCTCGATGACGTCGAGCACGACCCAGGCGAGACGCTTCGGCGCCCAGGGGTCGTCGCGCTCCTTCTCCGTGAGCTCGGTGAGCAGGTGGAGGGGCCGCACGAAGGAGACGCCGGCGCAGATGCCGTCGTCGTGTCCGGGCGCGGTGCCGAGCCGGTGGCTGAGCGTCTGCGCGAGCCACCGCTCCACCCCAGCCGCCGCGACGACGACGAGGTCGCGCTCGAACGGGTCGTCGGGCGGCTCGGCCAGCAGCTCGGCCAGCCCGCCCGCGAGCACGTCGGCCCGCTCCGCCCGATGGATCGTCAACGCCACACGACGAACCTAGCCGTAGGGGCGGACACGGGCTCTCACCCGTCCACAGGACTCTGCAGCTCCGCCCCACCGGTCAGCGCCGAGGAGGACGAGTTCCGCCGCGCTCGTGGAGGTAGGCGACGCGCGCATCGGCTGGCGGGAGGTGGGTGAGGCGCGCATCGGGCCGACGGGAGGTAGGTGAGGCGCGCATCGGGCCGACGGGAGGTAGGTGAGGCGCGCCAAAGACGGCTCGTACCGCGTGCTGCCTACCGCTGTGCGGCGCTGTGCTCACCGGCTCGTCTCCGAACCGTGCAGCGCGAGCTGCCACGTTCGTATCTTCGGACGGACATACGAGCCCTGTGGATCATGCCTTCACTCCCCGAACTGCTTTCGATAACTTCTGACGCGTCAGATCGGGGGATTTAGATGAAGAAGCTTGTCGCTGCGGGAGCCCTGACCGCCGCGCTAAGCCTGTCGAGCTGCAGCGACGATCCGGAAGTTATCGAGCCGGAACCAACAGTTGATACGTCGACGTCGAGCCCAGGCACTCCGCTTCCGACGTCTCCGCCACTACCTTCAAGAGCTTCATCCGCAAGCTCGACGGGTGCGGCCACATTCGTTCGCTACTGGATCGATCTTTTCAATTACGCGGCGCGGACCGGAAAGACCCGAGATCTTCGGAGGTTCTCCGATGGATGCGAGCCCTGCACGGCGTATGCCAATGACTTCGAGCAGCTCCCGAGCTGGCAACGTCCGAAAACAGTGCCGTGGACCGTGACTGGCATGAAAGTCGGCAGGAAGGGCGACAACTTCGTCGTCGCCGCTGACGTGAGGGTTCTCGGCGAGACCGAAGAACGGACTCTCAGCTTCCAGGTGCGGAGGAAGGATCCGTTTGTAGTTCGCGACGTGAAGGAGGCACGATGAACGGGGCAGCGATCCTTTTGGGACTCATGGTCGTCAGCGCACCAACGTCGTTGGCTTCGGACATCGATGTCGATCCCGCCCCCTGGTCTCCTTCCGTCCACATCGAGGTGCAGAACCAGTCTCGACCCACGCCAGCGCGACGCGCTCAGAGAACCTCGGTCGAGTCGGCCAACTCGACCACGTTGCCCATGCCCGTTATTTCCGGCCCGCGAGATTCGAGCGGCTGGGTGGTGGCCAACTGCGTCATCACGCCGACCACAGTGGACTGTCCCGAGTCAGCGCCAGCGCCGACCCGCCGCCAGCTCACACGCGGTGACGTGCGACGGGCGGTCAGCGAGGTCCCGATGCCCGCTCTCCGGGTCACCGTCCAGCCCGGCGGGCGGACGCTCGTGAACGTGCCGACGATCCTGCACACCGACCCGCGGTCGGTGCGCGAGAGCATCACGTTGCTCGGGCACGACATCGACGTCGAGGCCACCCCCACCGGCTACACCTGGCACCACGGAGACGGGACGAGTCGCACCACCACGCGACCCGGTCGGCCCTACCCCGCCAAGGACGTCACACACACCTGCCAGCGCACCGCCGACCAGGTCAGCATCCGCGTCGACACCACCTACACCGTCCGGTACCGCGTCGACGGAGGAGCGTGGACACCCCTCGGTCAACCGCTGACGGCCACCGGCGCAGCGACTCCGCTCGAAGTCGCCGAGGCGGCTCCGGTCCTCGTCTCACCACGACGCTGACCGAGGGACGACGAAGTCCCGGGACCCGCCAGGGGTGTCCCGGGACCTCGTCGGTCCGGCTCAGCGCAGGGCCGACACCGCAGCCACCACGTCGACCAGACCGTGACCCTTGTCGAAGGACGAGCCGTCGACGTAGGCACTGCCGTCGGTGTACTTGTACGCCGTCGACGTCAACGCCGCCTCCACCTCGGCCGGCGTCGCCGTCGGGTCAGCCTGGAACAGCTGCGCGACGATGCCCGCCACGTGCGGTGCGGCCATCGACGTGCCGCTGATCGTGTTGAACGTGCCCACGTCCAGCGGACCGGGCCCGTCCTTCGGGTCCAGACCCGTCGCGCAGATCACCAGGTACGGCCGGCACGAGGACGTGATGTCCTCCCCCGGTGCCGACACGTCCGGCCACGTGGACCGGTCCGTCGCCGCACCTCGGCTGGAGAACGACGAGACGCGGCCGTCGCGGGTACCGGTGTCGAGGTCGTAGTACGACGCGACCGAGATGATGCCGCCCGTCGGGTCCTGGCCGGGCGGGTTCGTCAGGCTCTCGCTGCCGTCTCCGCCGTCGTTGCCGGCCGCCCACACCGTCACGACACCCTCCGCAGCCAGGGCGCGCTGCAGCTTCACGGTCGCCGACTCCGGGTCGAACGATCCGCCACCCGACGGCCCGTACGAGTTGTTCGTGACCTTGATCGGCGGGCACGCGGCCGCCGACACACCGTCGCCGCACGGCTTCGCGTGGTTCTCCAGGACCCAGTTCAGCGACGCGTCCGCACCGAGGATGAGGATCCCCGCGCCCGTCGACAGCGACACCAGGCTCGCGCCCGGCGCCGCGCCCTGCAGCTTCTCCCCGCTCGTCAACGTCGTGGGCCGACCGACCGCGATGCCCGCGACGTGCGTCCCGTGGCCGCCGAGCGACGTCGTGTCCGTGTCGAGCGCGGTGGGCACCCGCAGGACCTGACAGCCGGTCTCGTCGAGCGGCGAGCACACCGACTTCAGGTTCGCGACCGTCGCACCCTTCAGGTACGGGTGCGTCGGATCGACGCCGGAGTCGATGACGGCGACGCTGACGCCGCGACCCGTGAGGGCCGTGCCGTCCGCCCCGGTGAGCGTCGCGGCATCCTCGGCACCGCGCGTGGCGATGTTCGACGTCTCCTGGTGGTACTCGATGGGCTGGTCGCCCTCGAGGTAGGTGACACCCTCGGCAGATCGGGCAGCCTCGATCTCGCTGCGTGTCCCGCTGGCGATCACGACGCCGATCTTGTCGAAGCTGCCGGCCCGTTCCAGACCGGACTCGCGCACCGCCCGCTCGGCGTCGGCCAGGGTCCGACCGTGGACCAGCACGGTCGTGGCGGCGCCGCCCTTCAGGGTCGACAGCTGGTCGGCCAGGAAGGGCTGCAGGCGCGCCTGGTCGTCGGCGCCGGCCTGGGCCGGGACGGTGAGAGCAGCCAACGCCAAGGCGGCCGCTCCGATGGATGTGGACATGATGCGTCGACGCATGTCTATCGTTCCCCCGAACGTGCGCCCCGTCGGAACCGGAGCGCGATTGACCGTCCCAACGACGCCACCCCGCGGAGGTCACGCCCTCGCGGGAATCGTTCCCATGCGGTTGCGCGACGCAATCAGGCGTCCGACGCTCGCCGCCGTGCGCTGCCACGCCGACCGTCGGACACTGGACCGGTGCCCCCCGAGCCCAAGACCTGCGCCTCCTGCGGACGTCGTATCGAGTGGCGCAAGAAGTGGGAGCGCGACTGGGACCAGGTGCGCTACTGCTCGCAGGCCTGCCGCAAGCGCGGCGTGACGCGCACCGACCAGGAGCTGGAGGCGGCCATCGTGGACCTCCTCGACGGCCGGGCCGGCGGCGCCACGATCTGTCCCTCGGAGGCGGCCAGGCGCGTCGACCCCGACGGCTGGCGCGACCTGATGGAGCCCGCGAGACGGGCAGCACGGCGGCTCGTGGCCGACGGAACCGTGGAGATCACCCAGGGCGGCCGGGTCGTCGATCCGTCGACGGCGAAGGGACCCATCCGCGTCCGGCGCGCGCTCTGACCAGTCCACCGAGACGACCCCGTGGACCGGTCGTCTAACGTTGTGAGACGTGGCCAAGCTCCTCCCCCAGTTCGCCCGGTGGACCCCCGCAGCACTCGACATCCTCCGCGAGACCGCGAGCCGCTACGGCGCCGTGATCACCGTCAGCGACCTGGCCGACCAGGTCCTCGTCCGCACGCGCGTGGAGAGCCCGACGTCGCGCCGCACCTGGCTGGGCGACTTCATGGAGATCACCGCCCTGGCCGCGGCACGCGCCGGCGATCCGCCACTCACGTCGCTCGCGGTCCAGCGCGACGGCACGGTCGGCGACGTCTACGCGCGGGCTGTCCTGGCGACGACCGGAGACGTCGTGCGCGACGTCGAGACGCGCGCGGCCGAGGACCGCCTGCTCTGCTACCGCGCTCTCGCGACGGACCTGCCCGCCGACGGTGGCACGCCGCGGCCCGCCAAGGTGCGCCGCGCGAGCTCGAGCACGACGTCGACCCGCCCCAGCAGGGCGCGGGCCGCCGTCGAGACGAAGCCGGTGAAGGTCTGCCCGACCTGCTTCACGGCGCTCCCTGCCACGGGTCTCTGCGACTACTGCGACTGACCTCCTCAGCGACCCAGCACCAGGTGCGACCGCTCCCCGAGGTCGATCACCCGCGTGCGCACCCGGTACACGTCGGCGACGGACTGGGCCTCGAGCACGTCCCGCGTCGGTCCGTCGGCGACGACCGACCCTCCGTCCAGCATGACGACCCGGTCGCAGTAGGCAGCAGCGAGATTCAGGTCGTGGAGGACGACGACCGTCGTCGCGCCGCGGGAGACGAGGGTCTCCATCACGTGGTGCTGGTAGCGGACGTCGAGGTGGTTGGTGGGCTCGTCCAGCAGGATCACCGACGTCTGCTGGGCGAGCGCGCGGGCGATGAGGACCCGCTGGCGCTCGCCCCCCGACATCCGGTCGAGCGTCCGACGTGCCAGGTGGGCGAGGTCGAGGTCGGCGAGGAGGTCGTCGACGACCGCACGGTCGTCACCGTCGAATCCCTCCCAGTCGCGGTGCCGGCTCGAGCGGCCGAGGAGCAGCACCTCGCGGGCGGTGAACGGCATCTCGCTGTGCTCGTCCTGACCGACGTACGCCAGGACCCGCGCCCGGGTCCGTGCGTCGACCGACGTGAGCGGTCGACCGTCGAGCAGCACCTCGCCCGACGTCGGTGCGGCGATGCCTCCGAGCGCCCGCAACAGGCTGGTCTTCCCGCTGCCGTTGGGTCCGACGAGACCGACCACCTCACCGTCGTGCACGCGCAGGTCGACATCGGCCAGGGCCGTCACATCTGCGTGACGAACCCCGACCGACGTCGCGCGCAGACGCTCAGCGGCCATCGGCGAGCGCGTCGACGACGGCCCGCAGGCCCTTCACCGACTGCTGCGACGCCTCGGAGGAGGTGCCGGGGACGAGGATGAGGCGCCCCTCCTTCACGGCCGTGAGGTCATTCGCGCCGGGCTCGGCGAGCAGCTGCTTGCGTGCGTCGGCCTCGGACTCCCCGTACAGGCCGTAGCTCAGCACGAGCCACGTCGGGTCGTCCTCGAGCAGCGACTCCATCGAGACCTTCACGTACGACTCCTGCTGCGTGCCGAACACGTTCTCGAGGTCGGCCGCGTCCAGCACCGCGTTGGCCATCGACGTCGCGCCGTACGCCGAGAGCGACTCGCTGGAGGAGAAGTAGTAGAGCCATGCAGCCGAGGCGCCGTCGCCGGTCGACTCCGCCGAGAGCTTCTTCACCGTCGCGTCGAGCGCGTCGGCGTTCTCGTCCGCGACGTCAGAGGTGCCGAACACCCGGCCGAGGCGACGCACGTCGTCACTGACCGTGCTGAAGTCGATGCCGGCGGCCTTGCCGGTGCTGGCGTCGTGGCCGCACTCCCCTGCGACGGTCAGCATCGGGATCCCGGCCTGCTCCAGGGCCTCCGGCTTGGCACTGAACAGCCCGTAGCCGTAGACGACGTCCGGCGCCGCACCGATGATGCTCTCGGCGGTGGGGTCGGACGGATCGACCACCTCGGCGTCCGACGGCGGCGTGTCGAGGTCGTCCGGGAGCGGGGCACCGAACTCGCCCGCCCTCGCCGTGATCTGCCCGCTGGCACCTGCGGCGTCGAGCAGGGAGATCGCGGCCGTGCCGATGGTCATGACGCTCTCGGGCTTCTGCTCGAAGGTCTTCTCCCCCGCGCAGTCGTCGACGGTCACCGGATAACCGGTGTCGGTCGCCGCGTCGGCGGCCGAGGTGTCGGTGGAGGTGCCGCAGGCGCTGAGCAGCAGAGCGGCACCGAGACCGAGCGTGGCGGCCGTGCGTCGTCGACGGAAGGACAGGGTGGTGGTCATCGTTCTCCTTGGGGGTGTGCTCGCGGGATCACGAGCCGGTTTCGGTCCGTGCCAGCTGGCGCCGGACCAGCACCATCAGCAGGGGGGTGCCGATCAGTGCGGTGAGGATGCCCAGCGGGATCTCCCGAGGGGCGAGGGCGGTGCGGGCGAGGGCGTCGGCCCACACCAGCACCGACGCGCCGAGCAGTGCGCTGGTGGCGACCACGAGACGGTGGGTGGCACCCACGAGCCGACGCGCGAGGTGAGGCACGACGAGCCCGACGAAGCCGATGCTGCCGCTCACCGCGACGGCTGATGCCACTCCGAGCGAGGCCATGACGGCCACCTGGGTGCGGAGGCGGACCGGGTCGGTCCCGAGGCTGCGGGCCACGTCGTCGCCGAGTGAGACGGCGTCGAGTCGGCGCGACCAGAGCAGCAGCACGGCGACGGTGACGAGGCTCGTCGCCACCAGCACGGGCACGGTGGACCAGGACGACTGACCGAGGGAGCCGAGCATCCAGAAGGTCACGGCCCGGACGGCGTCACGGCTGTCGGCGAAGACCACGACGAGGTTCGTGACGGCGCCCAGGAAGTAGGAGACCGTGACACCGGCGAGGACGAGCCTCGTGCTCGCCATGCGTCCGCCGGTACGGACGAGGGTCAGGACCAGCACGAGCGCGAGCAGTGCTCCGACGAAGGCTCCGGCGGCGAGCGTCACGGCCCCGACCAACGACCCGAGGCCGAGGGTGATGACGAGGGCCGCGCCCAGCGACGCGCCGGAGGAGACCCCGAGGAGGTAGGGGTCGGCCAGGACGTTGCGGACGACCGCCTGCAGGGCCGCGCCGCAGGCGGCCAGGACAGCCCCGACCATGGCCCCGGTGACGATGCGGGGCACGCGGAGCTGCCAGACGACCGTGTCGGCGGCCCTCGTGACGTCGCTCGGCAGCGCGGCGCCCGTCAGGCGCGACCAGAGCACGTGCGCGACGTCGGACGTGGGCACGGGGAAGGCCCCGAGGCCGAGCGAGACGACGCAGGAGGTCAGGAGCAGGACCGTCAGCCCCAGCACGGTGACCGTGGACCGTCCCGCCCAGGGCTCTCGTCCTGGCACGACGACGGGCGGCGCAGTACGGGGCAGGGCGTCGTTGACGGCCGGACGCCCAGGGGTTAGGGTCACGACCCGAATGATAATCATTCTCATGTAGAAAGGTCCAGCGTGACCCACGTCCGCCTCTCCCGCCTTCTTGGCGCCCAGCGTCGGATGCTCGTCCCCCTGGCCGTCGTCGGCCTCGCGGTCTCCGCCACCTACGTGGCCCAGGCCCTCGTGACGGCCCACGTCTTCGGCACCGTCGTGGCCGACGGTCCGGGGCGCGACCTGCTGGCCGACCTCACCGCGCCGCTCCTGGCGCTCGCCGGTGTGCTGCTCGCCCGCCCGCTCGTGGTGCTGCTGCGCGAGCTGCTGGTCGTGCGGGTGATGACCACCGTGAAGACCCGCCTCCGCGACCAGGTCGGCGTGCAGCTGATGCGTGAGAGCGTGCACGACGCAGGGTCTGGACGGACCGGGCGCGACAACGCCACCGTGGTCGACGGCATCGAGAACCTCGACGCCTACCTCGCCCGGTACCTGCCGTCGCTCCTGCTGTCGGGCGTCGTGACGGCGGTCGTCGCGGTGATCCTCGTCCTGATCGACCCGGTCGTCGGTGCCGTGGTGGTGGTAGCGGCAGCAGCCGTCCCGCTGCTCCCCCGACTCTGGGACAAGGCCCTGGCCCGGCGTGGTTCCGACCACTGGGACGCCTACCAGGAGCTGCACGCCGAGTTCGTCGACTCGATGCAGGGCATGTCCACGCTCGTGCTCTTCGGCGCCGCGGAGCGACGCCAGCGCGAGCTGGCCGCCGCCTCGGACCGCCTGCTCGCCCGGACCCTCGCGCAGCTCAAGCTGTCCTTGATCGAGTCCGGGCTCAACGCCTTCGCCCTGAGCGCGGTGCCGCTGGTCGCCCTGATCATGCTGTTCGTCCGGCAGGACAGCCTCGGTGCCGCCGAGACGTTCGCCGTCGTGCTGCTCTCCGTCGAGCTCGTCCGGCCGCTGCGCGACCTCGCGTCGCAGTGGCACGCCGGGTACCTCGGCACGTTCTCGGGCGAGCAGATCAGTGCGGTCCTCGCCCGCCGACCGGACGACGCCGACACGACGCCGCCGGCCGTCGACCGGGCGGCCGTCGTGCGCCTCGACGACGTCACCTTCGCCTACCCGGGCGCCGACGCAGCGCGTCCGCCCGCGCTCGACGGCGTCAGCCTGCACGCCGGCCCCGGCCTGACCGCGATGGTCGGCGCGAGCGGGTCGGGCAAGTCGACGGTCGCCTCCCTCGTGGCCGGGCTCGCGGAGCCGACCTCGGGGCGCGTGGCCGTCGGGGCCGCGACGTCGGCGCGTGAGCGGCTCGCGCACGTGGCCCTCGTGCCCCAGGACCCGACCCTGTTCCCCGGCGACGTGCGCTCCAACATCACCCTGGGGCTCGACCCCGACGGGCCGGTGCCGTGCACGGTCGAGGCGGCCGCCCGGCTCGCCGGCATCGGCACCGACGACCCGACCCTGATGCTCGAGTCCCCCGTCGGCGAACGCGGCGGCCTGGTGTCCGGCGGACATCGGCAGCGGATCGCGATCGCGCGCGGTCTCGTCCAGGGTCGGCCGGTGCTCGTACTCGACGAGGCGACCTCGGCGCTCGACGTCGACCGCGAGACCGCCCTCGTGCGGCGCCTGATGTCGGCCCGCCCCGGGCTGCCGCTGCTCGTCGTCGCCCACCGGCTCGACGCCGTCCGCGACGCGCGGACGATCGTCGTGATGGCCGACGGGCGGGTCGTCGACCACGGCGACCACGACACCCTGATGCGCCGGTGCGACCGCTACGTCGAGCTCGTGCGTGCGGGCGCGACGGCAGGGGCCGGCCGATGAGCGCCGGGAGGACCGACCTCGGCAGGAGCGCCTTCACGCAGACGCTCGCGCCGCTGCGCGCCATGGGCGCCCACCTGTCCCGTCACCGCGCGCTGTTCCGGCGCGTCGTGGTGGTGGCCTACCTGCAGATGCTCGCGGGGGCGGGCGCGATCGTGCTGAGCGTCGCCACCGCGTCGGCCCTGCTCGACGACGGCGACGCCGGCGCGTGGCTCGCCGCGCTCACCGCAGCGGTGCTCGCGGTCGGCGCGCTCGCGTGGAGCGACTCGTGGCTCTCGCACGTGCTCGCGTACCGGGTGATCGACACCATCCGCCTCGCCGTGCACGAGGCGCTTGCCCGGCTCGCGCCGTCGGGGTTGGGACGACGCCGTTCGGGAGAGACCGCCGCCGCCGCCATGTCCGATGCTGAGCAGCTGGAGTGGTTCTTCGCGCACACCGTCGCGCAGGTGCTCGCGGGATTCGCTGCCGCGGCGACGATCGCCGCGGGTGCGGTCGCCTGGCTGGGCCCGCCCGGCCTGCTCGTCGTGGCCGGCCAGCTCGGCGTGCTGCTGGTGCCGCTCGCCGGCCTGGGCACGGCCCGCCGGCAGGGCGCCGACCTCCGCGAGCGGGTGTCCGACCTCTCGGGCACGAGCGTCGAGGTGCGCCAGTCTGCGCGCGACCTGGTGCTGCTCGGCCGGGTCGACGACGCACGCGCGTCGCTGGCGTCCGCCACGTCGGCGGTGCAGGACGTGCGTCGACGCGTCGCGGTGCGCACCGGCATCGAGCAGGCCGCCCTCGACCTCGTCGTCGCCGCCACGTCGTTCACGATGCTGCTGGCCGTCGGCGCCCGGGTCGCCTCCGGCGACATCGGAGCCGCGACGCTGCCCGTCGCCGTGGTGCTCGCCGGCGTCGCGCTCGTGCCCGTGCTCACCGTGGTCGCCTCGCTGCAGCGGGTCGCGGAGATGTCTGCCGCGGCCGCGCGCATCGACGAGGTGATCGCAGCGGGGCACGCCGCCCACCGACCCCCCACCCACGACGGCACCCCGTCGGAACCCGACGGCAGCGGGTCGGTCGACGTCCGGGGACTCTGCGTCACCTACCCCGGGGCCGACCGACCCGTCCTCCACGGCCTCGACCTGCACCTCGACGGTGGGGAGCACGTGGCCGTCGTCGGTGCCAGCGGCGCGGGCAAGACGACGCTGGTGCACGCGCTCGTGCGTCTGGTGGAGCCGACGGCGGGCTCGATCGGCGTCAGCGGCGCCGACGTCGCCGCGGAGCCCGTCGAGCGCACCCGCACGCGGGTGAGCCTGGTCGACCAGCACCCGCACGTGTTCAGGGCGACCGTGCGCGACAACCTGCTCGTCGCCCGACCCGACGCCGACGACGACGCCCTGTGGCGCGCGCTCGAGGACGTCGGTCTCGCGGCCCACGTACGCAGCCTGCCCGACGGCATCGACACGCTGCTCGCCGAGCACGGGCGTACCTGGTCGGGCGGGCAGCGCCAGCGCCTCGGGCTGGCGCGCGGCGTGCTGCGCGACCCGGAGGTGCTCGTGCTCGACGAGCCGACCGCCAACCTCGACCAGGAGGCCGAGGAGGCGTTCATGCGTCGCGCGCTCGCGCTGCGTCGTGGTCGCACGACGATCGTGGTGAGCCACCGTGCGTCGACGATCGCGCACCTGCCTCGTGTGCTGCTGGTGGAGGACGGGCGCCTCGCGGCCGACGCCGACCACGCCCGGCTCACCGCCACCCACCCCCGGTACCGCTCGGTGCTCCAGACCGAGCCGCAGACCTCAGCACCGACCGAGGAGAGGAGGTGAACAGCATGAAGAAGCCCGTCATCGACATCGTCGAGGTCGAGGTCGAGCGCGCGGACGAGGCCGTCCTGGCGCCGAACTCGAACCACCACGGCCACGTGGCCACCGCGTTCTCCTGGAGCTGATCCGGACGACGTGGGCGAGCCCCGGTCAGTCACAGTGGCCGGGGCCCGCCACCCCAGTCTGCCGCGCCGTGTCCCGTCGGCGCGCCGAAACGAGGAGCGACCCATGACCACCGGCCTGGCCGACGCCCCGCACCGACCGTCCGACTCTGCCCTGGAGGCCCGCACCGAGGTCCGCGTGCTCGACCCGGTCACCACCGTCGTCACCACGCCCGACGGCGTGCACCGCACGGTCGGGCTCGGCGCGTCCGACGTGCTGCGGCTGCTCGACCACTGGACCCGGCCCGGAGCCGGAACCGTGGACGAGGCGATCGTCGAGGCGGCCGACCCGCTGCGTCGGATCCTGCTCGACCGCGGCGGTCTGGTGCAGATCGCTCCGACGTCGGCACCGCCGGCTGTCGCCCTGCCGGTCGACGAGGGTGCGCGAGGACAGCTGCTCCTGACCGGCGACGACGCCCTCGTGCGTGCGCTGGTACGGCGTGCCGGCGCGGCCGACGTCGGCGTCTCGACGGCACCGTGGGACCCGCGCGCCGTCGTGAACCGTGCCTACCGCACCGGGGAGCTGCTGGTCGTGTGCGTGCACGGAGCACGCGACAGCGACCTGGTCGACCTCGACCGCACCTGCCACGACATGCGGGTGCCGTGGGTGGCGCTGGAGCTGACCCGTGGCGAGGCGTGGGTCGGGCCGTTCGTCACGCCCGGGGTCGGGGCGTCGTTCGAGGACGCGGTGCAGCGTCGGGCGGCGGCCGCGTTCGACCGTCGGGTCCACCGGGTGGTGCGCACCCCGTCGCTGACCGGCGACGCCGGTCCGGCTCCGCACGAGGCCGACGCGGTGCTGTCCGCCGCCCTCGCCGTGCTCGGCGGCGACCGCGCGGGCGACGTGCTGCACCGGTTGCGGCTCGGCGATCCTGCCGAGGACGACGCCGTGGCGTCGACGCACCCGGTGCTGCCGATGCCGGGCTCGCCCACGACGCACCGCCCGCACGACGTCGACGACCTGGTCGACCCGGTGTCGGGGCTGGTGCTGCGCACGCGCGACATCACGCACGACGCGAGCGTTCCCGCGTCGCTCGTGACCAAGCAGTGCGACGTCGCCGACGTCCGCGCGGTGTCGCCGTGGGCGAACAACGTGCTCTGCCAGGGCAGCAGCTTCGGCGACCCTGACGGTGCGGCCAAGGCTGCGCTCGGCGAGTCCGTGGAGCGGTACTGCGGCAACATCCTCGACACGCTGCCCGTCACCTACGGCAGCCACGACGAGCTGCGTCGTCGGGGCGTGCCGGTGCTCGACCCGCGTGAGCTCGTCCTGTACTCCGACGCGCAGTACGGGGCGCCGGGGTTCCCGTTCGTGCCGTTGACCCGCGAGACGCGCGTGCACTGGGTGCCGGGCCGTTCGCTCACGCGAGACGCGGAGGTGCTCGTGCCGGCGTCGCTCGTGTACGTGAACTGGTACGCGGCGGGGTACTCGAGCGCACCGATCACCAACTTCTGCGCGTTCGCGGGCATCGCCGCCGGGCCCGACCTCGACTTCGCGGTGATGAGCGGCCTCGAGGAGGTGGTCGAGCGGCACGCGACCATGGTGTGGTGGCTCAACGGCCACCCGCTCCCCCGGGTGCCGGTGCCTGCGGCGCTGCAGCGGCTGTGGGACGGCACCGACGTCACCCACCAGCGGTCGTCGCTGATCGCTCTCGACGACGAGTTCGCGATCCCGGTGGCCGCCGCGGTGGTGCACGACGACACCGACCGGATCGTCAACGTCGGCTTCTCCGCCCGCCCGACCTTCGAGGCGGCGGCGGCGAAGGCGTGGACGGAGGCACTGACCCTGCAGGAGGGGTCGCGCGACCTGCTGCGGATGGACGGTCTGCACTGGGCGGTCATGGCGAGCGGGGAGCTGAACGGGCGCGCGTTCAAGCTGTGGCGCGAGGACCGTCGCTACCTCGACGACTTCCGCGCCGACATGCGCGACTGCGACGACCTGATGGTGCAGCAGCAGGTGTACCTCGACCCGCGCGCCGCGGAGCGGATGGCGCACCTGCTGGAGCCGGCGGGTGAGCGTCCGCTCGCGTCGCTGCCGACGGTGCCCGAGCGGTCGGCGTCGGCGTACCGGGCGGCGGTGGAGGCGGCCGGTCACGAGGTGATCGCCGTCGACCTGACCACGCCCGACGTGGCGAGCACCGGCATGGCCGTGGTGCGGGTGCTCGTGCCGGGCACGGTCGGCAACGCCCCAGCGGCGTTCCCGTTCCTCGGCGGTCGGCGCGTGCAGGACCTCGCGGTCGAGCTGGGCTGGCGCGACACCCCGCTGGAGGAGGACGCGCTCAACTACTTCCCGATGCCGCATGCCTGAGGCAACCGCCGGCGTCGGGCTGTTCGACGCACCGCTGCGCGTGGTGCGTCGGCCGGTGCTCGATGGGTTCCCGTCGGGGTTCGTGCACCAGCAGGTGACGATGCCAGCGCGGCCCGGAGTCGACGGGGTCGCGGCGGCGGTGCAGCTGGTGCAGCCCGGGGCGTCGGCGGACGGCGACGTCGCGGTGGCGTCGGCGGTGCGGCACTGGTGCGGGGAGGACCTCGGCCAGCTGGAGGTGCGTTCGGCGTCGGCGGCCGAGCTGCTGGCCGAGGGCGAGCCGGTGCTGCGGCTCACGGACCTGGCGCTGCACGACCCTGCCGTGCTCGACGAGCCCGGGTGCCCGCTGGTGCGCGTCGACGACGCGACCAGGCTGTTGTGGACGCGCGGTGTGCGCCACCGACGTGGGGCGGACCCGGTCGAGGGGTGGGCCCCGTACGGGCAGGCGGTGGTCCGCTGGCTGGAGCGAGACCCGAGCCAACCTCTCGCGCACACGATGAACATGGCTGGTCTGGGCGCCGCGACGTCGGTCAGGTCTGCGGTGGACGAGGCGTGCGACAACCTGGTGGCGCAGGACGCGGTGACGCGCTGGTGGTTCGGCGGCTCCAGTCCGCTGCCCGCGCTCGAGGTGCCGACGTGGTGGGACGGCCCGCTCGAGCTGCGTCTGCGTCGGCTGCCGTCGCGGTTCGACGTCGAGGTGGTGCTGGCCGTCGTGCGCGACCACGAGCACGACCTGGCCGGCCTCTCCCCCGCCGCGGGGCCGGACGCCTCACGGAGGGCTGCCGCGCGTGCGCTGTGGCAGCTGAGCGTCGCGCGCGACCTGGCTTCGCCGACGTCGGGCCTGTTGGCGTCGGGGATGCCCGGCCTGCTCCCCCACGCACCCGATCGTCGTTACCTGGCTGCCGGCGTGCGCGGAGCAGTCGACCCGATGTCGGCGGTGCAGCTGGGTCTCGACCCGTCCGTCCTGGCTGAGGTCGACCGGCGCACGTCGCCCGGTCGTGAAGCGGCATTGCCGACGGCTGACGCACTGCGAGAGGTGTGGGTCGTCGACCTCACGACCCCCGACGTGGCTGCGGCCGGCTGGCACTGCGTCCGCGCCCTGGCCCCCGGACTGGCCCGCATCCCGGTCCCGGCGTTCGCCCAGCGCCAGGGTCTGCCCTACCCGGGCTGGTGAAGGATGGTCAGCGACGCTGCAGCGTGAGGTGCACGACCCCGGTCGGTGAGGCAACGGCCTCGACGTCGTAGTCGTCCTCGATGCCGTCGAGTCCGTTCCAGAGCCGCGCGCCGCGTCCAAGCACGATGGGCACCTGCACGAGGTGCGCGGTGTCGACGAGCCGTGCGGCGAGGAACTGCCGGGCCACGTCGGCGCCTCCGCCGACGCGCACGTCGAGCCCGCCCGCCAGCTCGCGGGCGGCCTCGAGCGCGACGGCGGGTGAGGCGTCGAGGAAGTGGAAGGTCGTGTCGCCCACGACCAGCGGCTCGCGGGGCCGGTGGGTGAGCACGACGACCGGCGTGTGGAACGGCGGCTCCTCGCCCCACCAGCCGCGCCAGTCGGCGTCGTCCTGCCACCCGGGCGGCCCGAACTTCCCAGCACCCATGATCTCGACGCCGATCCCGTCGGCGAAACGCTGGGCGTACGCCTGGTCTATGCCGTGACTGCCGCCCTCGCGGCCCACCATCGCGGCCCCGAAGGCGGTGTCGAACATCCAGCGGTGCAACCGTTGCCCGGCGTGACCCATCGGCGTCTCGAGCGCCTGCGGCTCCCCCGCCGCGAATCCGTCGAGCGAGATCGAGATGCTGTGCATGCGGACGCGACTCATGCGTCCGTTCTACTCCGTCCCTCCGACGACGTCACCGCTTCTCGCAGGCGATGCCGTCCTTGTCGCGGTCGGACTTCGTGTTGGCGTTGTAGACCGCCTTGTTCTTCGTGAAGTTCGTGACCGGCTTCGTCTTGCCGCGCACCTTGTCGCGCGCGCCGGGCAGGCCGACGCCGTGCTTGTAGACCTTGTTCAGCTCGGTGCAGTTCTTGTAGGTCGTGGCGGCCTCCGCGGGCGCCGCGACGGCACCCAGCGTTCCGATCGAGAGGGCCGTGGCGAGGACCAGGGCGCTTGCGCGTCGCTTCATCGTGTTCTCCTTCGTCGATCATCGACGCTAGGTCGGATGGCCGTGCGCGTCGGACGATCCTGGGAAGATGACCCGGACGAACTAGGCGACGTCAGACGTCCGTCCCACCGCGCACAGCGATGATGACGTCGCACCACGGGAGGCGAGATGGATGAGGTACAGCGGGACCGTGCCGCCGGCGTGCTGCTGGGGCAGGCTTGCGGCGACGCGTTGGGGGTGCCGCACGAGTTCGGGCCGTCGTTGGCCGACGACGTCGTCCTGCTGATGTCGGGCGGCGGTCCGTTCGGGTTCGCGCCCGGTGAGTACAGCGACGACACCGCCATGGCGGTGTGCATCGCCCAGGTCGCGACCACCGGCGCCGACCTGACCTCCGAGCGCGCACTCACTGACGTGGCGGCCCGCTTCCTTGGCTGGGGCCAGGACGCCAAGGATGTCGGCAACCAGACGCGCGCCGTGTTCGCCCGCACCGCACAGCCGGCCCAGATGCCGGCCGCGGCAGAGGAGTACGCGCGGACGCACGAGCACAGCGCGGGAAACGGCGCTCTCATGCGCACGGCCGTCGTCGGCCTGACTCGTCTCTCGGACCGTGACGCGACAGCCGCTGCCGCCGAGGCCGTGGCCCGCCTGACGCATCCGGACGCGCTGGCGATCGAGTCGTGCGTCCTGTGGTCTGAGGCAGTCAGGCTGGCCGTGGTGACCGGCGAGCTTGATCTCCTCGCGGGCCTCGATCTGCTCCCCACCTCCAGCAGGCCTCGGTGGCGAACCTGGATCGACGAGAGCACGAGTGTCGATCCTCGGAGGTTCCGCGAAGGGAACGGCTTCACGGTCACGGCGCTGCAGGCCGCCTGGGCAGCCATCACCTGGACCCCCGGTGACGCCGCGGAGCACCTGCGCCGTGCGACCGAGAACGCTGTGCGGACAGGCCACGACACCGACACCGTCGCCGCCATCGCCGGGGGCCTGCTGGGCGCTCGCTGGGGTCGTTCGGCCATCCCCGACGAGTGGGCTTCGAGCGTTCACGGTTACCCAGACATGCGCGGCAGCGATCTGGTGGAGCTCGCAAGCGACACCGCTGCGAGCGGGCTATCCGCGTGACGCCCTGAGAGCTGCGACGACAACGTCACCGACGACAAAACGCCCCCGGCCCTAGAAGGAGCCGGGGGCGTTGTGAGTCAGCTGATCAGCTGCAGCCGCTGGTGCTGCCGCAGCCCTCGCAGACGTGGCAGGAGCCGGCGGGACGCATCTTGGTGCCGCAGGTCATGCAGAGGGGCGAGTCGACCGCGGAGCCGGTGATGACCTCGAGGAGCTCGGCCGACGTGTGCGCCGCCTTCGGGGCGGGCTTGGCCGTGTCGGCCTGAGCCTGCTCCGCGGAGACGTCCGCGGGGACCTCGGCGGTGGTCGCGGCCTCGGCGGTCGCCGCCTCCTTCAGGGTCTCCGGCTGGGTCTCGACGAGCTCTGCAGCCGTCGAACCCTTGCTGATCGGCTGGTGGCTGCCCGTGTCGAGGTAGCGCTGACGCTCCTCGGCCGAGTGGATACCCAGCGCCGACCGCGTGTCGTAGTCGATGTAGTCCAGCGCCAGACGGCGGAAGACGTAGTCCATGATCGACTGCGCCATGCGGACGTCGGAGTCGTCGGTCAGACCCGCCGGCTCGAACTTGAGGTTCGTGAACTTCTGCACGAACGTCTCCAGCGGCACGCCGTGCTGCAGACCGATCGAGCCCGCGATCGAGAAGGCGGCCATCACGCCGGCCAGGGTCGAGCCCTGCTTGCCCAGCTTCAGGAACAGCTCGCCCAGCTCACCGTTCTCGTGGGCGCCCGAGGTCATGTAGCCCTCGGCGCCGCCGACGCTGAACGACGTGGTGATCGACTGACGCGACTTCGGCAGACGGCGACGGATCGGCTTCTCGACGACGACCGTCTTGACCTCGGGGGTCGCCTCGGCAGCCGCGCTGGCCGACGTCTTGTCGTCCTGGCTCTTCTGCGAGGACAGCGGCTGGCCGACCGTGCAGTTGTCGCGGTCGACGG
>SXGQ01152058.1_pt1 | contig 36717 bp, 33 predicted proteins | sample 3178371 | NCBI WGS metagenome assembly SXGQ01 (sample SAMN11356859, study PRJNA531348) | freshwater metagenome | isolation source: freshwater sample F1-20 | place: China: Fuxian Lake, Yuxi | collected 2017-12-25 | reverse complement strand
TACCCGTATCGCGTGGACGCCGGAGAAGCTGGCGACCCTGGAGCGCCAGCATGGCTCGCGGTGGCGGTGGACCTGGGAGCCGGGTGAACCGCGCACGCGGGTCACGTTGCTGCGGGTCGCTCCGCGCATCGAGGAATGGTCCGTCTATCGCGCTTTGGTGGCGGACTTGACCGAGCAGCCTGGCGTGATCGTCGAGTCCGTCGAGATTCTCGCCGACGGTTACGCCCGCGACCGGCGGCTGACGCGGGTCGCGATTGGACTGCGCTTTGTGGTCGCACCGGCCCGCGACGGACAGCGGGCCGTCCCAAGCCACGGCCCGCCGACCGTCGCCCCGGCGGCAGGTCCGGCCACGCCCCGGAAGGTCGGGGCCTTCACTTCGCACCGCCGCCCGTCCGCCTTCGCCGAGCCTCCGGCTCCCGGGACGAGCGGCGCTCCGTTCCGGTCCCGACCCTCCGGAGTTCAGGGCCGGTCAAGTCATCCAACCAAAATCCAAACCGACATCCTATGATCACGCTTACCCTCCAAGTGCCCGAAACCGTCTATGCCGAATTTGCTTCGGCGGCCGACCAGCTGAACAGCCGCTTCACCGGCGCGAATCCGAAGATCGAGGCGAAGAGCCTCATGGCGTTCGCCCTCGCGCGGCACGAGTCCGCCGACATCTGCGGCCAGTTCGATCTCGCGCTGCGCCTCGTGCAGGGGCCGGCCGAGCCGCCGTTCAACCCCGTGCTTTCCGAACCCTTCGTGCGGGACTCCCGCCCGGTGCCGACACCGCCCGCACATCAAGAGGCGGCCTAAACCCAGACGCATATGGCCATCGACCAAAAAGAAAAAACCGAAACCAAACTGAAGCCGCTCGTCTTCCGGGACAATCCCGAGGTGAAGAAGAAGATCGAGGCTCACAAGAAGGCGAACCCCGACGACGTCGTGTATTACACGCGGCTCGTGAAGGAAAACCCCGAGCGCGCGATCGAGACCTTCCTCTATCGCGACCAGCAGAAGCACGAGAACGAGATGCGGCTCATCCAGAAGCAGCTCCCGCAGGCGCAGGCGTTCTACAACGCGCAGACGGCGGAGGCGAAGGCGCGCATCGACCGCGATTTGGAAGGCGTGAATCCTTACTTCAAGGACAAGGCTTTCGTGAACGCGGCGCTGCGGGAAAAGGACCGGCAGACGAGAAGGGAATTCGCCAACCCGAGCCAGGCCCCGGCGACGCCGCCCCCGGCGGCGGGCGCGAAGATCGCGGCTTAGTCCGATGCCCGTCGATCCGTCCATCCGGTCTCATCTCGACGACCACCTCGGTCAGGCGGAGTTCTCGCTCAAAGTGGCGTCGAACTTCGATTGTCTCAAAGACACGCCCGCGCACTACGCTGTGCGCGCGGCGCTGGCCCGGGTGGCGGAGGCGCGGCGCTGGGTGCGCGAAGGGCTCGCGGTGGAACGACCGGTCGTGCGGCCTGAGCTGGCGCCGCTGGGGCAAGGTCTGCCGCTGACCCGGAAGGAACGGCTCGGGTATCGCTGGCCATGAGTGCGCGTGCCTTAGGCGTGATCGTCACCGGTGGGCGGCACTACGTGCTGAGCGCTGACGACTTTTTGTTGATCGAGAGAGCGATGCGCGCGGTGGGCGCGAAGACAATTTGCACCGACGGCAGTGCCGGCGTGGCCGATCAGGTCGGAGCGTGGGCCGAGCGACGGGGCGTTCCGGTCTTGAAGGTGACGGCGAACTGGATGCGCGAAGGCCCGGCGACGCCGGAGGAGCGCAATTCCTCGCTGGTCGAGCTTGCCCGGACGGTCATCGCGTTTCCCGGGGAAGGTCCGACCGATGATTTGCTGAGTAAGGCGCGGCGGCGACGCCTGCGGATTGTGGAAAGTCCGGGCCGGCTCGCGGCCCTGCGGCCGGCGCTGGAGCGGCCGATTCTCAACCTGACACCGGGGCCGCGCCAGCGGAGCGGACCCTCACCCAGAGTATGAATTCAAAGACACCCTCCGTTGTCCGGTCGGAAGACCCGGACGCAGTGCAACACCTGCAAACCAAGATCGCAGCGGCCGAGAAGCTGCAGGCCATCATGAAGGCCGCGAATGTCATCGTTCGCAACCGGCAGCTGACCGACGACGAGAAGGTCGCGCGATTGGTCGCGGAGTGCGGCCAGCGAGAGCACAGCGCGCGGGAACTGCTCAAGCCCGACTTTGCCGGGCGGGTGGGTTTTCCGGACTACGCGCTCACCAACAACAGCGCGAACATCCGGAGGATGCAGGCGCGATTGAAGGGACTCGCGAACGAGAGTGGGCGTCCTTCGGCCACGATCGAGTTCCCGGGCGGGCGGGTGGAGGACAACGCCGAGGAATGCCGCGTGCGGATTTACCACGACGTGAAGCCGCCGGAAGGGACCATCGCCAAACTGCGGATGTATGGGTTCCACTGGACGCCATCCTTGGGCTGCTGGCAGCGGCTGCGGAACGACTCGGCGCGGTATGCGGCGACGCAGATTACCGGAGTGACGTGGCCGCCTGTGCCGGCGGTTGCCGCGAGCGGGCCGAGTGTCGCGACGGGGAACAGCGTGGCCGCGAGTCAGGCGCCACGAACGGGGATGGCGGCATGACAGCGACCAGCCAAGAGGCGTTGGTCACGCTCCGGCGCATGGCCCGTGGGCACCTGGGCGCGTCGTCGGGCGAATCGGCTGCCTGGGAAGTCCTCGCCAATCTCCGCGATGGCGCCGCGGTGGACTTCGCGGGGAATTTCGTGCGGCTGGACAGCTCCGGGAAACGGGCCGTCGTGCAGTTGCTGCTGGATCTCACGACCGGCGGGACGGGCCTAAGCGAATTGAACTGAAGCGGGCGCGACATGATCGAATCGCACAACCCGCTTGCCGAAGTGGCGAAGGGCGAGGCCTCGCCAGAGGCCGTTCTGCGGCTCGCGCGGTGGCTCCGGGCGAACCCGGACGGCTGGGTGCGACTCTATCACGGCACCGACGCTCGGCTGCCGATTGAGACAGAGGGCCTGCGCCCGACCAGCGTGCGGCGACGTAACTCCCTGCAATCGCGGAGTGGCTACGTATCATTTTCGATCTATCCGGGCCACGCGGAAATGTTCGCTTTGCTCGCATTTCCTCAGCGCTCGGTGACGGTCTATGGCGTCGATTTACGGGTGCGCGAGTTGATGCCGGACACCGACCAATTGCGCAACCAGCGGCTTTGGGCGGAGCGGTGCGTGCGGCCGACCTTGGCGCATAGTCTCGCCTACGGTCATGGCGCCCAGGTCCGCGGCGCAGTAAGTGCCGCGCGGCTGTTTCCGGTCCGAACCGTCACGCCATCGCGGGGTGCGCTTTGTAACCACTCGTCGAGTGTGGGTGTGGCGACAGTCTCGCCGAACTCGGACTTGTTGGAAGCCGCTACTAGGCCTCATCGCATCACGATGTGAATCATGCCTTCCGATTTACAACATGGACTCCGCGGTTTCGCTGCCCTTGATATTGCCATGCCTCGGAAGCCCACCAATCCGAAATTGAAGCACCCGTCTGCGCCGGCGCTGCATGCTGAATTGCGGGAATTGATTCTTTCGGCCCGCGAACGCGTCGCCCAGACGGTCAATGCGGGTCTGACGCTGCTTTACTGGCAGGTGGGCGACCGGATTCGTCGGCATGTTCTGCGGGAAAAGCGGGCCGCTTACGGCGAGGAAATTGTGTCGGCACTGGCGACACAATTGACGGAGGAGTTTGGCGAAGGCTTCGGCCGGAGAAATCTGTTCCGCATGATTCGCTTCGCGGAGGTTTTCCCGGACGCGAAGATTGTGTCGGCGCTGCTGACACAATTGGGCTGGACGCATTTCACCGCGATTATCCGGATCGACGATCCGCTGAAACGGGAGTTTTACGCGGAGATGTGCCGCATCGAACGCTGGAGCACGCGGGCGCTGGAGAACAAGATTCAGTCCATGCTTTTCGAGCGGACGGCGCTTTCAAAGAAGCCCGAGAAACTCGCGCGGCAGGAGTTGGCCGAACTGCGGGACCATGACCGGATTTCGCCTGATTTGGTGTTTCGCGATCCTTACGTGCTGGGATTTCTCGGGCTCAAGGACACCTATGCGGAGAGGGACTTGGAGTCTGCCATCCTGCGGGAGATCGAGGCGTTTCTCGTCGAGCTGGGACGGGGCTTCACCTTCGTGGCCCGGCAGAAGCGGATGACGATCGACGGGACTGATCACTATCTGGACCTGTTGTTCTTTCATCGCGATCTGCGGCGCTTGATCGCGATCGACCTCAAGCTTGGGGAGTTTCAAGCGGCGGACAAGGGGCAGATGGAGCTGTATCTGGGGTGGTTGCGGGAGCATGAGCAGCGGGAGCACGAGGAGCCACCGCTGGGACTCATTTTGTGCGCCGGTCGACGGGAAGAAACGATCCGGCTGCTCAAACCGGAAAAGACCGACATACGAGTGGCCTCCTACATCGACCGGCTGCTGCCGCAGAAACAACTGGAGTCAAAGCTTCACGAGGCGGTGAGACTGGCGAGGGAGCGGCTCGCCAAGGACGGAACCACCAGTGCCGAAAAAACTCGAATTGATTAGGCGTTCGTTCTGCGGCACGGCGACGCCCGCAGTAACATTTAGAACGGATGCGGGATGCGAGGCGGCGGCGGAGCAAGCACTTGGATAGTCTTGCGAAGCTGGGCGAATTTCGCCATACGCTTAAGCGTTCAATGCCTTTCGATCTCGATAACGTTCTCGTGGTTGCGATTTCATCATCCGCGCTTTTCGACGCGCGGGAGGAGGATCGCATTTTTCGTGAACAGGGACAGCGGGCGTTCATCGACTATCAAATCGCCAATGAAGACCAACCCTTCAAGAAGGGCACGGCATTTCCGCTGATCGAAGGTTTGCTGCGGCTCAATACTCTGTCGAAAAAGCAGTTGGTCGAGGTGGTGGTGCTCTCACACAACCATCCGGAGGCGGGGCTGCGCGCGATGAATTCGGTGGAACACTATGGCTTGGGGCTCTCCCGCGCCGCATTCGTGGGCAGCACACCTGTGGCGCGTTACTTGCCGCCCTATCGGGTGAAATTGTTTTTGTCGCGCAACGAGGCTGATGTCCGGCAGGCCCTGGCTGGGCGCGTCGCGGCGGGATTGATCTACGATCCGCCGGCGCAGCTCTGTGCCGAAGCGGGCCAGCTCCGGATTGCCTTCGATGGTGACGCGGTAATCTTTTCCGACGAATCGGAGCGCGTTTATCAGCAGACGAAAAGCCTGCAGGCTTTTTTTGAGCACGAACGGGCGAATGCGCAGAAACCGATGGCCGACGGTCCGTTTGCCGCGTTCCTCCGCTGGATCGCCCAGGTGCAGGCGGACGCGTCCATTCGCAACTTGGACGGCAGCAGCCCCATTCGCACGGCGCTTGTCACCGCGCGCAACGGCCCCGCGGTCAAGCGGGTTATTCTCACGCTGCGGGCGTGGGGTGTCGCAATTGATGAGGAATTTTTCCTCGGTGGAATCAACAAAGCGGAGATTCTCCAGGCGTTCAATCCGCACATCTTCTTCGACGATCAGGATGTCCATGCGGCGCCAGCTTCCCGGTTCGTTTCCACGGCGCGGGTGATGTATGGGCCAACCGCCGATATTACGCCGCCCGTGCCCGTCGTCGTGCCGGCCGCTGCGGTAACGCATCCTGCCGCGCCATACGAAGAGGTGACAAAGGTGCCGGACTTATCCCCGGTCGGGACGCTGACAAAGAAGGTCTTCGAGACCCGGCTGCGGGAGATTTTCCTCGGCTACACACCGCTGAACAACGGCGTGCTCGATTCGCGTTACCGGAAGTTCATTACCGACAATCGCGACCGGCCCGGAGCGGAACGCGCCGCGATCCTCCGCGAACTGGAGCGCTATGACTTGAGCGGGATGACCAGCCACAAGCCGATGCTGAATCGAGAGCGTGACAATATGGTTGCCGCGAAACTCGCACGGGTGATCGCCAAGGCCGCGGACGCCGCACAAGGCAAACTCGACTTAAAGTGACATGTCGCCGCCGGACCTGAAGCGGATCGCTGCGATATGTGCCGATTTCGGAAATCGCGCTTCCGACGAAGGGGGGTTCGTGGCGCTGTCGCGGCTCGCGGAACTGCTCCGCGCGGAAGTCGAATTCCGCCCGCTGCTCGTGGAGGCTATGATCGCAGAGCCCAACGGCCCTGGCACGTGGAAGGTGCTGGTGGACTCGGAAGCGTATCCCGACGGCGCGAAGGTATTCCCGCGGGAAAGCGCTCAGGCACCGTTGCCCGCCCGTCTGCGCAACACGCTCGCCCACGAACTTCTCCACACACTCAGTTTTCGAGCCGAGGAATTTGGATTTAAACTCGAGCTGAACCCAAAAGAAACACGTATGGAGGCCGTCAAAAGGCTGGAAAGGGAGACGGAGGGGTTTTCGCCGCTGCTTTTGCTTCCCCAGACTGTAGTCGAGAATGAATTGGAATCACGCGGGGTCTCGTTGGAGGTTTTGGTCGACTGGCGCCAGCGCTGGGCGGTCTCACGCGAAATATTGGTCGCCCGACTGGGGCTTCTTCATTCGCTGCCCGAGTTCCGACTGCGCTACCATCGAGGCGTTTTGAATGTGGCCGTCTGCCTCGCAGAATGGGTTAACGACGAGTCGGCGGTGCTGCTGGAGTGGCCGATCTATTTCAATTTCCAGGACGGCATTGTCCCTGAATTTCTCTTGCAGCTTCGGACGAAAGGAAAACCGGTGTTGAGGGAGTTGTTTCCTGAGCCGGACTTTCTGCTCAACGGGGGCGATAGGCGGACTACACGGAACACGCTGCCCGCCGGCACCGCGGCGAATCCAAAGGCGGACAAAGTTGAAATCGTCTCTGAGGTCGAATCGGTTCCGAAACGGAAAGGTGAGATGTTCTTGATCGTTTTCCGCCGCGAGTAATCCCGGGCTGGACTTCGTGGAATTCACTGCGGCCTGCCACGTGGCGCTGCGGTGGCCTCCGGCGAATTCCAGCTTCGGGGCGCTGGCCGCAAGCTGATACCTGATTTCGCGAAGTGGTTTCATCCGAACCACGAAAGAACATATTCCACCAAGCCGTAAGGCCTCGTGCCCGTATTCGCCTCTCGGCTTTGGACGTTGCGGCGTATGGGTGCCAGCCCGTTGAACTCTAGGTGTCGGTGTGGTTCGGATGAAAGTGGGCCTACAAGGCTTCGAGCGCGGCAACTTCGAGCAGTTCTTCGAGGAGTTCCGGATGCCGTTGTTGGAGGAATTTTTTGACCTTGCCGTTTTCGAGCAGCTTCCGGACGTAGCGCTGCGCCGCGCCGAGGTGGAGCGTGTTCTGGCCGAATTGGTCCTGAAAAATCCGGAAGTCCCGCTCCAGCGACTCCATCTCTTTTTCCATCCGGGAAATTTCGACGGCGGTGAGTCCCTTTACCTTCTTGGGCTCTTCCGGCTTCACCAGGTTCTCCTGCGAAGTGCCGACGAGGAGCGCTCGGGCGTAGGCGAAAGTGTAGTTGCTGCCGCTGACCATGAGCTGCGCCATCTCGATTTGCCGGAGTGCTTTTACCTGCTTCAGGATATTGAGTGCGCGGGCGGTGATCGGTTTTTCTTTGAGAATCTGGATCGCCTCGGCGTGCAGGCCTTCGAGGAGGTTTTTCCCGAGAACAATTTTGCGCACGTCGATGTCGAGCGCCTGGGCGATCTGCGCTTCCGTGACGCCGCCTTCGAGTGCCTTCATGATCATCCGGTGTTCTTGGATCAGGGAGAGGCGGTTGACCTTATCGTTATAGGTAAATGCGTCGTCATCGGCGGAAATCAGGCAGGGCGCGGTGGTGTGGCCGAGTTCGCGCAGGGCTTTCAGTCGGAGGTGGCCGTCAAGGAGGAGAAATTTACCCGCCGCTCCCTTGTTCGGATAGACGACGATGGGCTCGACGAGTCCGATGGCCTTGATGGAGGCGAGCACGGCCCGGTATTTTCCGAAGCATTGATCGGCGGGTTTGACTTGGCGGATCGGCAGGATCGCCTCGACGGCGAGGTCGACGCCGCGGCGCTCGAATCCGATCCGGACTTTCGGGGGCGGGTTCATCAGGAGTTCTTGGCGCGCTCGACCAGAAATTTAGGGAGGGTGTCGAGTTCCTCGGCCCGCAGCAGGGTCGTAAAATTCTCATCGGCGAGGAGTGCGCGGAAGACCGCCGCAACGGAAAGGAGCCGTGATTCGCAGGCACGCGCTTTCCGGACCATGAGCTTCTGACGTTGGGTCTCCTGCTTGTAGGCGAGGATGAGTCCGTCGGCGGTGGTGCGGCGCCGGGCGCGCAGGCGGGCATCGTTGGAGTAAGTTTTTCCGAACGCCTTCCGCTGATCCAGCAGTCGCCGGAAAGTCGAGAGCGTGGACTGTTTCATCGCCTTCCGTTCGTAGGCTTCGACGAGCATCCGCTGGGCGGCCTCATCATCGACGCCGGCAATCTGGATCGCGATGGTGATCGGCAGCCGCCCGAGCAGCACTGCATCGAGGATGCGCTCCTCGCCGTGCTCGAGGAGTTTCAGCACGCCTTCGAGGTATTTTTCAGAAAGGCCGGTTTTGCGGGCGATCTCGTCGAGGGTGTTGCCCTGACCGTGCATCCATTGGATCATCTTGATCTGGTCGAGGGCGCGGACGCGGCGACGGGCGATGTTCTCCACGAGACTGGCCACGAGGCCGTCGGTCTTGGTCATGCGCCGGACAAAAGCGGGAATCTCGGATTGGCCGAGGGCGACGAAGGCTTCGAGGCGGCCCTGACCGCAGACCAAGTCGTAGACGGGCTGGCCGTCCGGGCCGGGCTTCGATTCCGTGACGGTAATCGGGCGCTTCAACCCCTGGTCTGCGATGCTGCGGACGATTTGTTCGAATTTGCGGCGCTCGCGCACGCGGGGATTGGCGATGCGGATCGCCTGCACCGGGATCATCTGGATTTCTTTTTCGTCGGGGTTCATGCGACATCCTCGATGGAGACGCGCTCAGCCAAGGCGTAAAAAAAGCCGAGGTCGTCGAACCGGTAGGTGTCGAGCAGCGCATTGTTGCACTCGGCCAGCCGGAGGCGGAGGGCCACCTGATCGAGTGCGGGAAAGAGGTAGTAGTCTTTGATGCCGTGATTGGACTCATCCATCCGGGCCACGATGGTGACGTCCGGGCGGTGCGCTTCCTCGAAGCGAACCAGCCAGCGGCTCGCGCCGCCGGGTGTCCGCAGGCAGCGGGACAGGACGAGTGACACCACGAGTTCCCGGTCTAGCACCAGCAGCTCGTTGGCTGGGTTGCGGTCGACGTGGACGCCGAGTGCGGTCAGCTGCGAAATCACTTCCTGGACAATCTCGGGATGCTTCTGGCGCAGGAAGCGGTTGACCTCGATAAAGCTGAAATCGGTGTCGGGCGTGTAGCCGATCAGCTGGTAGGCCCGAACCAGACTCCCGAAGCGGTGGCGGAAGGAGGCGCTGGAAGGCAGATCCTCGCATTCGTCGATCAGGAGCCCGGAAATTCGGCCGTGCTGGGCGAGAATCTGCCGGAGGCGTTCGAGCATTTCCTCGTCCGTGAAGCGCTTGGCGCGGGCGAGGATGATTTCCTGCACTTTCAGGAAATCCTCGGTCGAAACGATGGCTGGAAAAGCCGCCTTCACCCGAATCCACATGTCGGGCGGGTTCTGGACGTGCTTCCGTTTCAGTTTGAAGGATGTCCGGTGATAGACGTTGTGGCCGAGATATTTTTCGTTGGTGAGGAGCTGGTGCACCGTGCCACGCGTCCATGACCGGCCGAGATCGGTGCGGACATTGCGGGCGTTCAGCCGCTCGGCGATCTCGCGTTCGGTGAGGTGTTCGTCGAGGAAGGCGCGGTAGACCCAGCGAACGTTGGCGACCTCCTCGTCCGGTCCCAAGGTCAGCACGACCCGGTCCGTCTGGAGGCTTTTGTGTTCGCCCACGGCAAGGACGCCTTTCGGCTGACCCGACTGATCGATCAACATCCGGCGGAGGCCGTAGCCGGCAGCGCCGCCTTGCTTGAAGCCGAGTTGTATCAGACGGCAGGCGCCTTGAAAAACCTTGGTCGAGAGCTCCCGGCTGTATTCGCCAGCCATCGAACGTTTGACACTCTTGATGATGTTCGAGGTCGGCGAGCCGTCGTTCTCGAACTGCTCGGCGCTGTAGTGGACCGTGATGCAGGCACGCTTGCAGATGTATTCATAGGAGCCGCTTTCGTCGGCGTCTTGAAACCGGCCCCAGCGGCTCACATCGTAGGCCAGGATGCACTTGAAGTCGGCGGTGCCTTTTTCGACTTCCTCGATCATCTTCCTCAGGCTGTCGCGCCCGCGCACGTTGAGACCGCTCTTGCCGGCATCCTCGAAAATACGGACGAGCGACATATTACGGCGGGCGGCATATTCCTTGATGCGGTCGAGTTGGTTCTCCGTGGACTACTGCTGGTGCTCAGTCGACATGCGGACGTAGGCCGCCGCAGGGACGGCGGTGGCGTCGGGAGGTTGGAGCGGGAGATGGGGCTGCCCGCTCATGACTCAGCCGAACGGAAACCCATTCCCCGGGCCTCCGTTCGGAATGGTTGGGTTACTTTTTTGCGTCCGCGCGCAAGTCGTTGAGAATGGCACGGCCGGCGAACATGATGTCGTGCAGGTCGTCGGCGATGACGTTTTGTAACGCAGTCCCTCGCACCCATGCGATCAGGCCGATCAGCGCAGTGACGTGAGGATTCCAGGAATCTTGTAACGCAAGGCAGGGATCTTGTAACGCAAACGGGGCAAGCAGAGAACTCAGCTCCGGTCTCGTTCTAACGGTTTTCTCCGCGACGCCGGCGCGGCGGCGCCAGTAGCCGGGATGGGCGGCGCGCCAGGCTTTGACTCGGTCGACAGGTGTGCCGCCGGAGTGGTAAGCGGCGTTGCCCGCCTTTTGGACCCACTTTCGCTGGCTCTCGCGGCGACTCGCTTTGCGACACTCCGGCCGGCCGCAGTATCGCTGGCGACCCGCCGAGCGGTATTCAGGTATGAACAATGCGCCGCACGCGGCGCATCGTGGATGCGAGACAGTTTTTTTTGATGTGAGGATTCACGCGCGCTATCATGCCGGGGCTCGCAGGGCGCGCATCACCGCAGCGGGGCGGCGATCCCTTCAGTCGCGGAAAAGCGGCGTATGGTCGCGGGTCCAGCCGAGTTCACGGGCACGCTTTTCGTGCTCGTTGGCCTCTGCAATTTGTCCGAGCGCCCTCGCGGCTTCTGCGGCGATCAAACTGGCGTGGCCCGGTTTGAAACCGGCGTCGGCTGCGGTTTTGGCATGGACGAGTGCCTCGGCATGGCGGGCGCGCCGGAGTTCAATCATCGCCCATGTCCACGCGAGCATCGGTGAGGCTTCCGGTCGCATGGAGTGCGACAGGAGCAACACGGCCGCCTCGTCCGCCTGTTTCATGTAGACCAGCAAAGCGGCGAGGTCACCGACGACCTCGGGCGTGGCGGAGCCCAATTCGACGGCGCGCCGCATGGCCGACTCCGCCTCCCGCCAGCGCAGCGCGCCGCCATACGCTTTCCCGAGACTGTGCCAAACGGCCGGCCACCCAGGAGCGAACTCGGCTGCCTGCTGTAACAGGAGCAGTGAACCAGCGCGGTCTCCCGCATGTTCCAGCGCAGTTGCCTTCGCGATGAGGGGTGCCACGCGGCGGACCGCAGCGGCTTGTCCTTCCGGGAGCAGTTCCCTGAGCGCCGCCGGTCCGTGCTGCGCGGCGCGCGCGGCTTCACGCCAGCCGGCCAATTGGGCATGACGAAGTTCGTTCCACTCGACGAACGTGCCGCGCGTATGGACGACATACAATTCGGTCCACTGCGAGACGGACTCCGACTGCGAGAGGAAGATCCAGAACGGCTGGTCGGCTGGATGCCGACCCGCGGTCGCAAAAATGCGGACGAACATTTCGCGGGGAAAGGAGTGATCGCCGACCGTGAGGCTGCGCGCGTAGCTCGATACGGCACGCCGGATGCGAACAAATGCCTCGATCAGTTCGGAAAGTAATTCGTGGTTGATGGCGAGGGCGTGCTGCAGTTCGCGGCGCAGGTGCAGGGCCGCATAGTGCCGTCGAAGCTGGATGACGAAGCTTTGGGGGTTCGGTAGAACACTCTTTTCGTCCAGCAAAGCGCCCATCCGCCGAATGGTTCCGGCACTCGGAATGCTCGGCTTTTTCCCCAGAATTCGGTCCAGTGGACTCTCGGTGGCGCCGAGTGCCTTCGCGAAATGATCCCGTTTCAAGCCGGAGGCCGCCACGAGGTTACCGATCCATTTCTTGGCGGATGAATCTTCGGCCCAACTCGGGCGCGCGTCGCAGGGTTCACGTTGGGTGTGACGGCCATCGAGCACGTCCATGGCCCCGGCCCGGACCGCGGAATCTACGGTGAGGAGCCGGGCGAGATTTCTGGCGAAAAGTTCCGGGGCAAGCGCAATGTTCGCGAGCCGGCCGGACATGTGTTCGTAGCTGGATGCGAATGTGCCGAGACCGTCGGCCAAACCGCCGGAAACGTCGGAGAGCGGCAGCCAAGCCACACGCGAGAGGGCATCGGCGACAGCGTCGAGAATTTCCCGCTTGGTTGCATCCTTCAGCAAATCCCCTTGGGCGTAACGGTGCGTCGTGCCGTCGATTCGCAGCGTCTCCAGATTCCGGGGTGCCGGCGAATTTTCATCGTAAGTCGCAGGGTCGGCCAGTTGCAGAGATTCGACCACGCTCTTGATGATGCGACCGAACGGGGGAAGCGGCCGGATGCCTGCGAAGGTTTTGCGTTCCGGAGTCATATGAATGGGATGCGGCCTCCGACCGTGGGGGCAAGACGGAGGCCGCAGGTCAGAACTCAGTCTTCCCGATCCTCCCAATCGTCGGGACGGCCGTCTTCGCCGCGCGAGCCCCAATATTCGTCATTGTTCGGATTGAGCTGGTTCGCGTGGTTGTCGAGATCCGCCTGACTGTGATCGCTGTCTTCGTCACTGGGACCGTGGGTTTGCAGATTACTCATGGCACTAACGAGGCTAACGTTGCTCCCGTCAGTGCGGTCCGACTTGGGCCGCACCCGAGAGTGGGAAACAAATACCATGATGCGAGATTCGCCTCAGCACCCGGTTTTCCACAAATTCATCGGCCGGGGTGGTTTCTTTCATCGTAAACCCGTTTTCCGAGACTGCCGTCGGTGATCGAAGGAAGACGCGGGCGCTCTTCGAAGACCTCACTGCCCGCCGCGTAATTGTGTCACGCCCGTCAAGCTCCTCCTCGCTGCGCTGCGGTCCAGCTTGACGGGCAGGACGGAGGGGCGGCTGTTCAGGGCAGTCGAGGTGTGGCCGTGTGATACTACACCGACGGGAAGAACCAGCGGAGCTTTCCAACGAAGCGAACATACCGCAGAGTCCCCGCGTCATTTCATGGCCGATCCTGATTCCATCATCAAAAACCAGATTGCCGAGTTCCTCGTTTCGCGGGGCCTCACGGTGAGAGAAATTCCGCGCACCCGGCACAAGACGCCCGACCTATTGGTCGAGGAAGGAACGACCGATGCGGTTTTGTTGGAGATCAAAGTCAAGACGGACAACCCCGACGAAATGCAGGCGCTCGCCGAGAAATTGGCCAAAGGCGGCATCGTCGGGCGGAGCAAACCGACCAACGGTTGGAATCGTCTCGACGCGCTGATTTCCTACGCCGTCAAACAATTTGAAGAAGACGACCCCGGCCACCAGTTCCATCGGATCGTTTGGTTCTGCTGCGTCGGCCTCGACAGCCACCTCTACGAGGAGCGGCTCAAGGCCACGATCTATGGATCGCAGAAACTGATCAGCATGGAAATCAGCGGTGTCGTCACCGCCTACTATTTTTGGAACAGCGCTTTTTTCCGCAACCGCGGGGAATTGGACGGCATCGTCATTCTGCGAGGGGATGAGGCGCAGCTTCATCTCAACGAGCACTCAAGTCGGTTCGCATCAATCGCCCAATCGTCCTTTGCGGTGGCCTTCGGGCCAGGCGTGTTCTACCCCAACAAATATGCCACTGGTCCCGAAGTGATGATCTGCGACTTCGCAGGTCTCCGCGATGCGAGCGAGCCTATGCTCGATTTCCTCCGCGCCAAGTATGGGGTCGAGCACCTGCAAACAATCGACATGGGCATGCATTCGGCGATGATGAATCGACCAGGGGAGCCGCCGCATCGCCCGGCCGGCGCCTGAATCCCCGATGACTGCGGACACCTTTGATTTGATCCTCGATGAGATCGAACGCTGCGTCGCTCCAATCTGGGCGAGCGAGTCCACCTCGGCGCCGCCCAAGACAGTCGACGACAGCGGCACTTGCGGGTTCATCTTCACCGGTGAGCGAAAACTCATTTTGACCGCCCACCACGTGTTGCGCGCGTTCCGCACGAACCCGTGACCTCTGCTATAAGCGCGCTACCGAGCAAGTTTCAACGATTCCGCGCGCTTAGCCTTGAGTGCTCGCCGACGCACGCGGCGTCTTTGATTCGCTTCAAAAGTTCGTGGTTTCATCCACGGCGGTTGAAGCGAATGAAGCGAATTGATGACGAGAAAACCCGTTGCCGGCCCTCCCTGTCGGCGCCATACTTTGCCCCACATTCGAGTCTCCCCGTGGTTCTCACTCTGAAAACGGGAGATTCGCTTCAAAAGTTCTCGATTTGATCCACGCCGGGCAGCCAGTGGGGGAAAATCAGAACCTTTTTCGAGTTCGGTCAAAAAATTGTGCAAATTGCTCAAATGCGCATTAAAAAGGAAATTCCCGATTCGATTGATCCACCATTTCCGCCCGAACTTCGGGCGCACGCATCCGACGGTTTTCGATCTCCGTTCCAAGGGTAGCGGTGCGGTCCACTCCGGCAATTACTCGAATGCCCCTCGCTTCGTTTTTCTCCTGCCCGCGGAAGCCGCTGAGACCGTTGCATCATCGCGTAACGGCTGGGTCTGCCGAGTCATCTCTTTCTGCCAATATTCGATCATAGCGGGAGGGACTTCGGCTTTGGTCGCCGCGGTTCGCCACCCGCCGAGGGTTGCTGCTTCCACTTGACCGTAGATCTCGCGGGCTGCATTGGCTGATATGCCGCCGATCTCGGCTAAGCGGAGGAGGGAAGTGAATCTGATCGGGACCTGCGCGCTGCCGAGCCAGTGCAGGGCGATGAGCGTTGTGAAGACGCTGGGATTGAGATCGTAGGCGGGCGCGAGTGACCAAGTCATAGTATTCTCATCGTAGAGAAAACTATGGTTGCGACCGTGGTCATCGCGGTTTGTCGCAAGAAGGTTGAAAACTGCACGTCGAAAACACTCTGCCGCCTCATGGGCTCCGGCAAGCCGGCGGCTTAGGCGCATGAAGTCCTCGTAGTCGATGGCGCCGTCTGCGGCCTTGCGGTGCATCATGCCGCTAAGCGTGTGAACGTGTCGCCGTCCAACAGGCCCGTCGTTCCGCAGATAGCGATCGAATCGCTCTACCGCAAAATGCCGCCGCTGGCCGTCAAAGACTAGGCATCCCCGGGGGACACGGATCCCTGCATTTTTCGCCATCAACCAGAAAGCGAATTCGACGGCACCTTCAGCCTCATCGCTGGAACGTGCGAATTTTAGTATGCAGGGGCTGTAGCCGGGAGGAGGATTACCCCCGACAAGAATTTCGTGACGCTCGATGAATTCACCTTCCAGTCGCAGGTGGACTGATGTCTTGGGATAGGCGCCTCCTAGGGTGCTGCCACCCTTGGCTAGGGCGGCGTTAACTTGCTCCGCAGATAGGGGCACGGGAGTAGCACGCAGTCGGTCCGCGTCGCGCGCGAGTGTGGCGAGATCTACGGCAGACGGGTTTTGCTCGGCGCCGGCCCCCAGCACAGGCTCGAATGTGATCGCCCCAGGACCGCGCTGACCGATGGCTGCAAGTTTACCCAGTGGCGTCTGCACTTCCGGCATCTCGTGGCGCAGCATGCGTTCACCCCAAGCATCGGGTAGCGAGTCGGCAATTAGACCGGGCAACCCGCTCGCGAAGGGCGTGTCGCCCGGCTTGAAGATGCGCAGTCCTGTCGCGAACGAAGCTAAAGGCAGACTCAAGGGCGAAAGGTCGTGGCCGCTTTCGAGGAAAGAGCGGTCAATTTCGAGCGCGTGAATAGGGCCGTCCGGCCGATAGGCGAGAACGCCCAGCGGCCGATCGAGAAATTTTAGCTGAAGAAGTTGGGGCTCTTTGAAAGCCATTAGTTGACTGGTTTGACGGCGGCGGGCGCACGCCGTCTCGGCTTGGCGGATTCGCTTCGGGCGAGGAACGAACGGATGTCTTTAGGGGCATCGGTCGGTCGCTCGAGCGCAGTGAGAAAGGTGTCGGCCAGGCCGAGTGTGACCAATAATTTCGCCAGCCCGTGAAAACCGATCTGCCCGGAGCGTTCGAACCGCCGGACCGTGGCGACGCCAACCCCGCTGCGTTTAGCCAAATCATCCTGACGCCAACCGAGTGCTAATCGATTAGCCCGGATTGAATCGGCGACTTCACGGAGCACGTCGACTTCGGTTTTAAGCGATAACATCTGATCACTAGTATTAAAAAAAAGTATTTAAACAATCAAAATTAGTATATTAAATTAGGGTATGGGCTGATGAAACGAAGCCTTTACGGCACGAAAAAGCCGGCGAGCGGTAAGCGCGCCGGCTTGTTCCGATGGGGAGGTGAGGCGTCGGATTATTTACCCAACGAGGCGCGGAGGCTGTCGAGTTGGCCGGCGCTGCCGAGGAGAACGTTGCGGCTGGCGATGAATTTCGCGTATTCCTCGATGAAGATTTTGCCGGGTGGGCGGAAATCGAAATCGCCGGGCTTGTCGCGGAAGTATTCGCGATGGACGCGGGTCCAGACGAGGCGGCCGTCGGTGTCGATGTTAACCTTGGTGACACCACGTTTGGCGGCGGGAAGGTATTCGTTTACATCGACGCCCATGGAACCGGCGATTTGGCCGCCGGCGGCGTTGATCCGGGCGACTTCGTCCTGCGGAACCGAGGACGAACCATGCATGACGAGCGGGTAACCGGGGAGGCGCGCTTTGATCTTTTCCAAAACGTCGAAGTGGAGGGACTGTTTCCCCTTGAACTTGAAAGCGCCGTGCGAGGTGCCGATGGCACAGGCCAAGGAGTCGCAGCCGGTTTTCTTGACAAAGTCTTCGGCTTCGACGGGGTCGGTGAGGCAGGCGTTACCTTCCTCAACTTTGATGTCTTCTTCGACGCCGCCGAGCATACCGAGTTCGGCTTCGACCGAGATGCCCTTGGCGTGCGCCCGATCGACGACGCGTTTGGTGATCGCGACGTTCTCGTCGAACGGATCGTGCGAGGCGTCGATCATGACGGAACTGAAAAAGCCGGAGTCGATGCACTCGTAGCAGGTCTGCTCGTCGCCGTGATCAAGATGGACGGCAAAAATAGCTTCGGGAAAGATTTCTGCGGCCGAGCGGATGATCGCTTCGAGCATGCGCTTGTCGGTGTATTTTCGGGCGCCCTTGGAAATCTGGATGATGAACGGAGCCTTGGAATCAATGGCGCCCTTGAAGAGGCCCATCGCCTGCTCGGCGTTGTTGATGTTGTAGGCGCCGACGGCGTATTGACCGTAAGCGTGTTTAAAGAGCTGTGCAGTAGTGACGATCATGGGCGTGTGGGATGATGGGAATCACGGATACCGTGCCGACCGGAAAATTATGCGACAAGGGAAATTTCCGCGGATGACGCAGGCCGTGCCAAGGGGACGCCGGAAAAGGAAAAAGCCCGACCAGCGGTCGGGCCTACAGGGCCGGAAAGGCGAGTCCGATCCACCCGGACTTCAGCCGCCCTTCTTCTTGCCGCCTGTGTTCGCCGGGGTCGTACCGCCACCGCCGCCGGTGTTGCCGCCCATCGTCTCACGAAAGGTTTGGCTGATTTTTTGTTGAGCGGCTTGCTCCCGCTGGAGCTGCCTTAGGGCATCGACCTGCGGGCCGCTGAGCACGCCCTGGGCAAGATTGACCGCGGCATCGGTGATCGGGGTTCCGGTGTTGGCGCCGCCACCAAATCCCCCAAGCATGCCGCCTCCAAGATTGCCGGCGATCATTACGGCCGGACTACCGCGCCCGCCGCTGGCGGACTCGGACACGCCGGCCGGTCGGCTAGAGATCTGTCCGGTGGTTGCGGCGGTGCGCTGGGGGGCGGTCTGGCTGAGGATCTGGACCATCGAGGCAGATTGCGCGGCGGTGAGCGGAGTCGCGGTGTAGCTCAGACGTTGGCTAAGCTGGTCGGTCGTGGCGCGCTGAGGCATGGTCTGTTCAAAACTCTTATACTGTTTGAACCCCTCTTCACCGATCGACGCTTTGATGCCGGCGTCGATATCAGCTTGGGTGCTGGCGAGGAGGCTGCGGAAAGCTTCGGGGTCGCGACGCGGGTCGATGCCTTGCTCGCGGGCGGCAGTGAACACGTCCATCGCGGAGGTCTGGCGTTCGACGAGGAGATTTTTGAATTTATCGAGCTGCGCGGGCGACAGGTTCAGGCTCTTGAAAAGCGAGGCGTAGCGGGCGTCGAGTTGACCCTTTTGCTGCAAGGCCAGAGCGCGTTGGATCTCGGGCTTTTGGAGGGTTGACAGGGCGTTGGTCAAACCGCCGGGTCCGCCGGGACCGCGAGTACGGCGGTCCCCGCGAGGGCCACGTTCGCCGGGAGCGGCGCCGTCTTCGACCTCGGCCATGGTCTCTTCACTCCCGGCAGAGTCTCGCTTGGCGGCGAGTTGGTCGGCGAGATCTTTGGCCCGTTTTTCCGAGGCCCAAAGCCGCTTCTGAAGATCCGCGCGTTCGTCGCCGCTGAGGGCCGCGGCGCGGAGCGCGATGAGTTCCTGATACTGCTTCCACGCGTAGGCGGCACCTCCGACCGTGGAGCAAGCGAGGATGACGACGAGGTAGGATTTTGGGGATTTCACGGGTGGATGATTGATGGAAGACGCGAGAGCAGGCGTGAAGTTACCCTCCGCCAGAAGATGGTGCGGCTGTGAACTCCGCGACGGGGGCGGCACGGTTGCCGGTGATCGAACTAGCGTGGGGGAAATTCGAACTCGGCTTTCTTTTTGTCTTTGGAAAGGACGAGGTAGGCGGAAAAGTGCGAGCCACGTTTGGAGACCAGTTCCTCAATGAGGCCCGTGCGGCCGTCGGTGACGAGGCGCTCGATTTCCTCGACGGGGAGTTCTTTGCCGCAGAGCACGCGCTTTACCTCAAAAACACTGCGCAGGGTGCCATCGGCCTGAGGTTTGGTGACGTAGAACGCCTCGGGCGTGAGCATGAGCGTGCCCTCGTCGTGAAACTTGCTTGTGATGAGGGTCTGGGCCTTCGAGAAATCGACGGGGACCCTGGCCTTGCGCTCGACGGTCTTGCCATCCTTGCCGACGCGGGGTTTGCGGGGCGGAAATTCCCAGGAGAACTTCGGGCCGACGCGGGTAAGGAAGGCGTCGAAGGGGCGGCCTTTTTTCGAGATGAATCCGACAATGAGGTCGGTCTTGGGCTGGGAGACCAGTTGGATCGCGATCTCGCGGGTGATGGGCTTCTGGCACATCAATCGGCCTACGGAGAATTTTTGCTCGTAGGTGTCGCCGGATTTTTCGCGGAGGACGTAGCTTGTGGGAGCTTCGCAAAGCTCGGCGCCGGTGGCGGGGTCGGTCCAAAAAGGCGTCAGATCGGCGAGCTCGAACTTGTTGCCAAAATCGAGATCGACGCGGCGCTTGCCCTCATGTTTCGGGTCGTCGGCGAGGACGAGTTTTGAAGGGAAGCGGTTGCCGGTGCGCGGGGAGACGAAGCCGTCGAGCGGGCCGATCTCACCCTTGGTCACGAGTTCTTTGACTTCGTGCTCTTCGAGCTTCCGGCCGGTGATGACTTTATAAACCATCAAAATTCCGTCCTGCGATTTGTAGCCCCGGAGGGTCTCAAGCATCGGTTTGCCGTCGGTGGGGGAGATGATGTCGGTGGTGCGGGCGGCGGAGTCGTCTTCCTCGAAATTTTTGGTGCGGTCGACCACGCCTTTTACGACCTCGACGATCTCGGCCATGAATTTGTCGCGGGGGTATTTCCCATGCTCCATCTGGCGGAGTTTGTGTTCCCACTCGCCGGTCATGTCGGGGCGGGTGAGGGCGTCGGCTTTAACTGCCGTAAGGAACTGGAGCAGTGATTCGGCCTTCGGGGTCGGGACGAGTTCGCGCTGGGCGCGCTCCATGTATTTTTGATTGATGAGGCCCTCGACGGTATCGGCGCGGGTCGCGGGAGTGCCGAGGCCGCGTTCTTTCATGGCTTCGGCCATGTCTTCGTCGTCGACGAGTTTGCCGGCGCCTTCCATGGCGGAGAGGAGCGTGGCTTCCGTGTAGCGCGGCGGCGGCCGGGTGGCCTCGGCGTGCAGCTTTGCGTCGCTCGTGCGGGCTTGGGCGTTGTCCGCGGGCGAAAGGGCCGGGAGAGCCTTAGAGTCGGGCGAGTCGTCGTCGACGGTGTTCTTGCCGTAAACGGCTAGCCAGCCCGGAGCGGTGAGGACCTTGCCCTCGGTTTTGAAATCGTGGCCCGGCGCGACGGTGGTGATGCGCGTGGTGACGTCGAACTCGGCGGACGGGTAGAACGCGGCGACGAAACGGCGCGCGATCATGTCGTAGACCTTGGCCTCCATCTCATCGAGGTTCTTGGGCTCGGTGGTGGTGGGGATGATGGCGAAGTGATCGGAGATTTGGGCGTTATTAAAGATGCGCTTGTTGGGGCGCAGCCAGCCGGACGCGAGCAGGTGGGCGGCGTGTTTGCCGAGGTCGCCCTGGAGGTTGTTGAGCGTCTCGCGGCAGGTGGGAATGTAATCTTCGGGCAGCGCGCGTGAGTCGGTGCGGGGGTAGGTGATGACCTTGTGGCGTTCGTAGAGGGCTTGGGCGATCTGGAGGGTGCGACGGGCTGGGAGGCCGAAACGACCGTTGGCCTCGCGCTGGAGTGTGGTGAGATCGTAGAGGCGGGGGGCGGCTTGGTTGGAACCCTTCTTTTCTTCGGTGACTTGGGCAACGGTGCCTTCGGCGCAGGCGGCGAGAACGGCTTCGCCCAAGGCTTTTTGCCAAATGCGATCGATGCGGTCGTGCTCGTCGTCGGCGATTTTTTTGAAATTTGCGCGTTGGTAAACGCCCTCGTAGGTACCTTTGGCGACGGTGAACTGGGCGGTGACGCGCCAGAAATCACGGGGCTTAAAGTTTCGGATCTCGAGTTCGCGCGCGAAGATGATCGCGAGCGTGGGCGTCTGGACGCGGCCGACGGAGGCGACATTGCCGGCGCGGGAGCCGAACATGCGCTTGGTGAGGGCGCGGGTCCCGTTGATGCCGATGAGCCAATCGCTCTCGGAGCGGCAGCGGGCGGCGTCGGCGAGGCCGGCCATCTGTGCGCCTTCGCGGAGATTCTTGAAGGCGGTATTGATGCCTTCGGTGGTCATGGTCTGCATCCACGCGCGCTTGAAGGGAATTTTGCTCTTCGTAAGCTGGTAGATGTAAGTGAAAATCAGCTCACCCTCGCGGCCGGCGTCGCAGGCATTGATGAGCAGTCCGATATCTTTTCGCGCGAGAAGTTTTTTGAGATGCGAGAAACGATCTTTGGAGGCCTCGATGGGTTTGAGGCCAAATTTTTCCGGGATAATCGGCAGCATCTCGAGCCGCCAGAAGCCATATTTCTTTTTGTCGATATCCTCGGGCATCTCGAGCTCCACGAGGTGACCGACGGCGGAAGAGATCACATACTCATCATTTTCATAATGGTCGCCGGATTTCGGAATTTTACCAAGGGAACGAGCGAGGTCGGCAGCCACGGAGGGCTTTTCCGCGATGATGAGAGTCTTCATTGAGCCGCGAGCGGTTACGGGGCGCGCGGGGCGATTTCAAGGCTTAGTTTTTTTGCCAAACCCGGCGGCCGAGGCGAAACCTGAGGCTAAAGGCGACCGGTGATCGGGTGCGCCGACTCGTCGAGCGGCACTGCGAATAACGGTGGCAGAAACTACCGCTTCTCGGTCGATTTGGCAGAGGCGGCTGCCGCGCTTTCACGCTGAGTGCGGTTGAATCAAAAGGCTAACGCAACGGCGCAGCGCTGAAGATATTTGGGCTATGCGCCAGTCACCATGTCGTCGGCTCTCGCTTTGGCAGGCGATGGTTCGCTTTTCAGAGAAACGTTATTCGGCAGGGCATTGTCCGCCGTTGAAAGAGGCTGACATCCAATAGCGTTTGCTCTGAGCCAAGTCCAAATCGAGTCGTTAACGGCGCTGGGTAGTGCTGGGTAATGCCGGCGAATCGCCTCAGTTCCGCCTCGACTTTAGCTCTCAATCCCGTTTGCTGGAGAATTCTGTCCGGTCACCGGTCGTTCTTCAATCTAGATATCACCCTCACATGAGCAGCAAACGCAATATTCCGACACGGCGCTTCATTAAGCCAACCTTTGAGTTTCTGATTGAAAAGAAACGAGACGGCGGCGAGTTCAATCAAGAGGAGATACGCTATATCATTGATAGCACGCTTGATGGTGAGATGCCTCAACACCAATTGGCTGCGTTGGCCATGGCGATTTATTTTTCCGGAATGTCGGCTCAGGAGACTGCGGATTTGACCGAAGAAATGATGCTTTCGGGCGAGGTCATCGACCTTTCCCATATCGCTAAACCCAAGATCGACAAGTATTCGACCGGTGGCGTAGGCGATAAGACATCACTTGTGTTGGTGCCTTTGGCGATGGCGGCCGGGGTCGTTGTTCCGATGATGTGCGGAGTTGAGCACGATTATGTGATCAACACGTTGGAGAAGCTTTCGGCGGTGCCGGGCTTCAAGACGCATTTTTCAAATGAGCAGTTCGCCTCTCAGTTGGCCAAAATCGGCGGGGCTATCATCGCTCAAACCGAGGATTTGGCTCCGGCCGATGCCAAGCTCTACGAGTTGCGGAAGGAAACAGGAACGATCCCAAGTCTCCCGCTCATTACCGGGAGCGTTTTGTCGAAGAAACTGGCGGAAGGCTCCGAAGGCCTTGTGATCGACGTCAAGTGGGGCAATGGCTCGTTTATCAAAGACCTTGAACAGGCCAAGCAGTTGGCCCGTTCGATGACCCGCGTGGGTCGATCCATGAAACGGCGTTGCGTGGCGTTGGTGACCGATATGAATCAGCCGTTGGGCGACACGGTCGGCACATCGCTTGAGATCAAGGAAGCGATTGCTCTGCTTAAGGGCGAGGGCCCCGAGGACATGAAGGAACTCGTGCTGAAGCTCGGCATGGAGATCGTCCGGCTCGCGGGTGTTGCGGGTTCGACACTTTCGGCGAAACAAACCGTTCAGCGGCACCTGACCGACGGTTCGGCGCTGGAGAAGTTCAAAGATTTGATCAAGGCGCAGGGTGGTGACACGTCGTTTATTGATCACCCGGAGAAATTCCCGGCGGCGAAGCATATCCGCAAGTTGCCCGCCCCGAAGCGTGGCTATGTCCACACAATCAATGCGGCGATGATTGCTCGCGGCGTGCATTTGTTGGGCGCCGGCAAAGAGACTTCGCATGACAAGATCGATCACTCAGTCGGCGTTTCGGAAATCAGAAAGGTCGGCACCCAAGTCAAGCAGGGCGAACCGCTGATGATGATTCACTACAACGACGAGGCGAAACTCGAGCAGGCGCTCGAGTATTTTAAGAACGCCTACCGCCTGGCGCCGAAGCGCCCGACACCGCCGCCGCTGATCGTTGAGCGGGTGGCATAAGAATCGGGTCAAAGCGTTTCTCCGGCTTTATTCGCCAGAGCCTCAAGCTCTGGCGTTTTTGTTTTTACAGCCTCTGCAAGGGCCCGAAACAGCGCCGATTCTCAGATCTGTCGCCCAGTATCTCCTCGTAGATTAAGCGGACGGGCTTGCGGTGACAGAGTTCAAAGCTTGGGGCGCGTTGACATCTGGAATAGCGGTGGTGCCCGCAACAGGCCTGATGCGGTGAAGTTAACCGCATCGGTTTTTGTGGGCAGGAGTCGCGGACCAACCCCAACGGAAATCGCTCCCGTGCCGAAAACAAACGGGCTGATACGGCTGAGTTGAAACGCAGGTGCTTGCCGATCGGGCGTACGCGCACCGCTCATATAAACCTAAAAACGTCAGGTGAACCACGGATAGACCCGAATGGACACGGATCCCAAACCGACGGGAGCAGCGAACGACTCACCCATGAGGTGAAGCCGGTTCTCCCGTCTTTATCCGGATTAATTCGTGCGCGCCGTTAGCGTGTTTTCATAAATTCAGGGCAGATTGACGGGGGAAAACGCAAAAGAGTTGTGGAATGAGGGCTGGGAACGGGTTTCTTTCTCAGAATCTCAACGCTTGCGCTCGTGCTTTGGCGTTGGCGACATGCAACGACCAATTCCATGAAGCAACGAACTCTAGCGCGCGAAGTTTCTATCCAAGGCAGCGCTCTCCACAGTGGTGAGGCCGTCACCCTCACTTTGAAGCCCGCGCCGGTCGATCACGGTTACGTTTTCAAGCGGGTAGACCTGAGCGGCGCACCTGAGATTCGCCCTCGTTCGGATTTGGTGACGGATCTCGTGCGGGCGACGACCATTCAGTCGGGGCACGCCAAAATCCAGACCGTTGAGCACGTGCTAAGCGCCCTGAGTGGCTGCGGCATCGACAACGTCATGGTCGAAATGACGGCCTCCGAGCCTCCCATCCTCGACGGTTCCGCCAAGCCGTTCGTCGACCTGATCATGAGCGGTGAGCCGACCGAACAGGAGAAGGATCGCGAGTATTTTACCCTCGATGCGGCGGTTTCAGTCACCAAGGGCCAGTCGTCGATCATTGCGCTGCCTTGCGACGAGCTCAAAATCTCCTGCACCTCGGCCGATGATCGCGGCATCCATACCCAGCATCTTTCGCTCACGATCGATCCGGATGTCTATATGACACAGGTAGCCGCCGCGCGAACCTTCACGATCTACGAAGACATCGAGGAGTTGCTCAAACTCGGGAAGATCAAGGGCGGTTCGCTCGACTGCGCGGTCGTCATCCGTGGCGACAAAATCATCTCGAAGGAAGGCCTGCGGTTTAAAGATGAGTTCGTCCGGCATAAGATCCTTGATATCATCGGAGACATCACGCTGCTCGGGCTGCCGCTCAAGGCCCACATCATCGCGACCCGACCGGGTCATGCCATCAACGCCGACCTCACGAAGGCGCTCGCCGAAAAACTCGCCGAGCGCCTCAAAGGTCCGAAGAAAAAACCCCGGCCGGCAATGGTGATGCCCGACGAGACCGCCCTCGATGTGCGGCGGATTCTCGACACGCTGCCGCACCGGTATCCGTTCCTCATGATCGACCGCGTGGTCGAATTCGTCGGCCCGGATGCTCTCGTGGCCATCAAGAATGTGAGTATCAACGAGCCGTATTTTCAGGGGCATTTTCCGGGAAATCCGGTGATGCCGGGCGTGCTTCAGCTCGAAGCGATGGCGCAGGCGGCCGGGATTCTCATGCTGCGTCGCGGTTCGAGTGAGGGTAAAACCTCGCTCTTCATGAGCGCCGACAAGGTCAAGTTTCGCAAGCCCGTCCGCCCCGGCGACCAACTCATCATCAACGCCAAGCTCACCAAGACCCGTGGCAACAAACTCGCGACCTCTGAGGTGACCTGCACCGTCGACGGGCAGGTGGTTTCCTCCGGTGAATTGATGTTTGCGATCATCGACACCAGCGAGGTCGAGGGCTGAGCCCAACGCCATGGCGATCCATCCCACCGCGATCATCGAGGCCGGCGCCCAACTCGGGGTCGACGTCGACTTGGGCGCTTACAGTTTTGTCGGCCGCGAGGTCGTGCTCGGTGACCGCGCCCGCTTGCACCACCACGCCTCAGTCGAGGGCCGCACGACGCTCGGCGCCGGTTGTGAGGTGTTCCCATATGCCTGCATCGGCGGCAAAACGCAGGACTTGAAATACAAGGGCGGCGCACCGGGTGTCCGCATCGGAAATGACAACGTCTTTCGCGAGTATGTGACCGTGCATGCCGCGACGTTCGACGGCGATTTCACGGTGATCGGTTCGGGCAACACCGTGCTCGCCTACAGCCACATCGCGCACGATTGCGTGATCGGCAATCACTGCGTCATGAGCAACGGCACCATGCTCGCGGGCCACGTCATCGTGGAGGACCATGTCATCATCGGTGGCTACGGCGGGGTGCATCAATTCTGCCGGCTCGGGGCCTACGCGATGCTCTCGGCCACGGCGAAACTCGTGCAGGACTTGCCGCCGTTTTTCATCGCCGACGGCACGCCGGCGGTCGTCCGCGCTTACAACAAGGTCGGCCTTGAGCGCAACGGCCACACGGCGGAGCAACTCGACCGCGTGAAACAGATTTTTCGCATTCTCTATCGCGACGGGCTCAATCGCAGCCAAGCGCTGGAAAAACTTTCCGCCCATGCCGATGCGGCCACGGCGGAATTTCAGCGCGTCATCGCATTCGCCAAAAAGAGCGAGCGCGGGATCGCCCCCGGAGCCTGATTTTTTGCGGCGCGGCGGGGGCCGTCGCTTATTTCTTTTTGTAGACCGTCGCCGGGTCGAACACTGGCCGGCCGATCAGTTCCAGCTTCAACGAGTCGGGCGCTTCGGCGGCGGCGCCGGCGGCAAGCTTCCGGTAAAAACAGGATTTGTAGCCGTTGTGGCAGGCGGCGCCGCCCACGTTCTGCACCTTGAGCAAGATCACATCTTGATCGCAGTCCACGCGCAGTTCGCGGACGAGTTGGGCGTTGCCGGATTCCTCACCCTTCACCCAAAGCTTGTTGCGCGAGCGGCTCCAATAGCTCGCCTTGCCGGTCTTCAGCGTGAGCGCGAGCGACTCGGCGTTCATGAAGGCGAACATCAAAACTTCGTTGGTGGTTTCGTCGGTGGTGATGCACGGGATCAGGCCATCGGGGCCGAACTTCGGTTGCAGCACGGTGCCCAGCTCGATTTCGGCCGAGGTGGTGCGGGCGGGAAAAACAAATGCGCTCATGGATAAAAACGTCAGGGCTAGCTCTGGGCGGCCAGGTTTCGCAGGTAATCGTAGCTGTAGAGGCCGGTGCGGTGACCGTCGCTAAACTCGAAGCGGAACGCGTAATTTCCCACTTTTTCCCAGCCAAGCACTTTTACGCCGGGAAAGGCGCGCGGGCCCGTGCCGCCATACTGGTTGCCGAGCACGTCGCGCTCACCCTGCGTCTCGGCGCTGGGAGACGCGGCGCGCAGGCGTTCGGGCAAAAAATAGGTTTCCTCACCGTCATTCCAGCGCACGGCGACTTCCTCGCCCACCAACTGAATATCGACCGGGTCAAAACGAAACATGGCGCCACTTTAACTCGCCGCCGCCGGGTGAGAACAACTTATTTTATCGGCGCGGGTGCCCGGGCGGCTCGCTGGAAGATCCGCCGGCTCCACCTTCTGCTGCCGTTGCGCCGCCAAAAAAACAGGGACGACTTTCACGTTGACGCACCTCGGGAGCGCCCTTTGCTCTGGCCCTTCACGCAGATGGCAAGATAGCTCAGTTGGTAGAGCAGTTGACTGAAAATCAACGTGTCCCCGGTTCGATTCCGGGTCTTGCCACCACTTTCAAAAAGCCCCGCTTCCGGTCACGGCAGCGGGGTTTTTTGTGCCGCGAAGGCTCAGGCGCTCCAGTTGATCGCCTTCTTTGGCCAAGCACTCTTGCGGGTCCAGGGACCGGAAATGTCGTTCATTTCGATGCCGATGCGTTTGGCTTCGCCCGAGGGTTTCATTTCGATGAAATAAACGGCGTCCACCGCGCTGGTGCCGTCGGCCAGTTCGCCGTAGTAGATCGTCATCAGAAAATGCGCGGTCTCCTTCAGATGTTTTGCGAGACTCGGCGTGAGATCGTTTTCAAAGGTGCCGGCTTCCTCGGACCAGATCGCGGAGATCGTGACTTTGCCGTCGGCCGCCGGGGCGACTTTCATGCCGTTCTTTTTGGCGTAGGCTTTGAGGGCGGGCAGCTTTTTGACGGCGACCGGTGAGCTGTGCATGACGATGGTGGTGGACATAAATGGAAATGGGTGGCGGCGGGTGCGGAGCCGAGATTCTTGGATTCGCCGCCGATTGCCAGCCTGCGGTTGAGTGACGCCGGTGACGATTGGCCGACGGCTCGCGGGTTGCATCGGAGACCGGGAGCTGCGTGGGTTTCTCCGATGTGCGTTCGCTATACCCTGCATCAATCCGACGCGGCCCTGAAGGCGATCTCGCGGGCGTTGGCGAAGACGCTGACGGCTGCGGTAGCGGCGGAGCCGAGGTATAACGTCACGCTCACGCACCGGATGCCGGTCGTAGCGGCGGGTGGCGACAACGAGGCGGAGGTGCGCGGGATGGTCTGGGGGCTGGTGCCGTTCTATGAGCGGGCGAAGACGCCGCGGCGGATGTTGCCCAACGCCAAGGCCGAAACGGCGACGACGCTCGCGGCGTTCAAAGACGGTGTCGCGCACCGGCGGTGTCTCGTGCCGGCCAACGGTTTCTATGAGTGGCGGACCGAGGGAAAAATGAAGCTGCCGCATCTCTTCACGTTGCGTGACGACGAGCCGTTTGCCTTTGCCGGGATCTGGGAGCCGGCGGACGGCGATCTCCCGGAGACGTTTGGCGTGCTGACCACGGAGCCGAATGCGCTCGTGGCGCCGATTCACGGTCGGATGCCCGTGCTGCTGACCGAGGCGACGATGGCGCGCTGGCTCGGCGCGGCACCGCTGGCCGCCGAGGAATATCGGGCGCTCACGCGGCCCTTGCCGGCGGAGCGGATGACCGTGCGGCCGGTAAATCGTTTCGTGAGCAATTCCAGGAATGATGGGCCGCAATGTCTTGAACCGCCGGAGGATGCTCCGCCGGAACTGAATTTAGGCTTCACGTAGCTTGATTTTCGGCCGGGGTGCGTTTCAGGTGATAGCCTATCAACTGATAGGTATCTTCAATCCCCTCCCGCCATGCTCACCGAACGTCAGGAACAGATTTTGGATTTTGTCCGCGAGTATCAACGCGTGCACTGCGTCACCCCCTCGACGCGCGAGATCGCGCGGCAGCTCGGTTCGTCGCAGCCGACGATTTTGGGTCACCTCCAAGCGCTCGCGAAGAAGTCACAGTTGGAGAAACTCGCCGACGGCAAATGGGGTCTGAAGACCTCGGCGGTGCAGGGGCATTTGTTCGAGGTGCCTGTGTATGGCGCGATCCCGGCGGGCCGGCCGGCGATGCAGGAGCAGGAGGTGGAGGAAACGCTGCGGATCGATCCGGCGGTGTTTGGGCTCACGCCGGCGCGCGCCTCCGAGTTTTGGCTGCTGCGGGTAACGGGCGACTCGATGATCGGGGCGAATATTTTGGACGGCGATCTCGTCGCACTCGAGCGGCGTGAACCGAAGGCGGGCGAGATCATCGCGGCGCTCGTGGATGAGACGACGACGACGTTGAAACGCATGGTGCGCCTGCGCGGGCGCACGGTGTTGCGGGCGGAGAACCCGCGTTACCCCGACCTCACGCCCGAGCGCATTGAGTCGCAGGGAGTAGTGGTCGGGGTGATCCGGCGCAACGTGGCCTAGTCGACGAGATGAACGCCCGTGTCCGGTTCCGCCTCCACGCTCTCCGCCCTGCGGTCCCTGCTGGCTGCACGTTTTCCGGAAAAAAACCGGAGACCGGCCGGCTGTGTGCCCACGGGCGTCGCCGCGGTCGATGAGGCGCTGGGCGGCGGGTTGCCGGTGGGGCGATTGACGGAGGTCGTCTCCGCGGTGGCGAGCAGCGGCGGGCAGACCTTGCTGACGCGATTGATTGAGGAGACGCGCGTGGCTCGGCGGCGGATTGCACTGGTGGACGGGGCGGACGGGTTTGCGCCGGAGTCGGTGTCGGCTGATGCGTTGCGGCACGTGGTGTGGGTGCGCGGACAGGACCTCGCGCAGGCGCTGGCGTCGGCCGATGTGCTGGTGCGCGACGGAAATTTCGCCGTGGTGGTGGTGGATCTGCGCGGGTGCGACGAACGGGCCTTACGGAAAACGCCCTCGGCGACCTGGCACCGGCTGCACCGGGCGACGGAGGCGGGCGCGACGGCGGTGCTGGTGCAAAGCACGGGCGCGCTCGTGCCGGCGGTGCCGTGCCGGTTGATCCTCGGGCGGGCGCACGCGCTCGCGAGCCGGCGGGTGGAACGCGGAGAGCTGGCGGCCCAGCTCACGGTCGAGGTTGCGCGTGGGCACGCGGGGCTGTTGACGGACGGCGTGGAGGCGCAGGCCGGATGAATTACGCGGCGCTGGTCGTGCCGGATTTTTCGCTGCATGCGGTGCGGCGGAGCGATGCGTCGCTCGCGGGGCGGCCGCTCGGCATTGTCGCGGGCGAGGGCCGCACGGCGGTCGTGCGGGCGGTGTCGCCCGAAGCGACCGGCGTCGAGCCGGGACTGGCGGTCACGCTCGCGATGGCGCGGTGTCCGGCGCTGGTGTTGCGGCCGCGCGATCCGACGGCGGAGACGGAGGCGGGCTGCATGGTGATCGCGGCGGCGTTGACGCTTTCGCCGCGAGTCGAGCACACCGGCGCAGGCTGGTGCACGGTGGATTTGCAGGGAGCGGACGAGGCGCGGACGTTGGTCACGTTGCGCCTGCGGCTGGGGGACTTGGCGGCGGTGGGGATTCCGGTCCGCGCGGGTATCGCGGGGACGCCGCTGCTCGCGGCGTTGGCGGCGCGCAGTACGGAGACGGTGTGCGTGGTGCGGGCGGCGGCGGAGTTTTTGCGACCGCTGCCGCTCGCGTGGGCCGAGCCCACGGCGGCGCACGCGGAGATTCTGGCGGGGTGGGGCGTGCGGACGCTGGGCGACCTGACGGCGTTGCCGAAGGGCGAAGTTGGGCAACGCCTCGGACCGGCGGGCGCGGCGCTCTGGGAACGCGCGGCGGGCGAGACAACGCGACCGCTCAAACTGGTGGAGCCGAAGAAATCGTTTGCGGCGGCGTGGGCGTATGATCCGCCGGTGGAGTCGCTCGAACCGCTGCTGTTTTTGCTGCGACGTTACGCGGAACGGGTGGCGCTGGAATTGCGCGCGGCGGGATTTGTCGCGGAGAAACTCGCGCTCACGCTGCTGCTGGAGGACGAGACCGATCACCGGCGGGAGTTTCGCCTGCCCGAGCCGGGCGCCGATGTGGACGGGTGGCAGCGGATCCTGCACGCGCACCTCGAAACGCTGAAGACGGCGGCGCGCGTGGTCGGTGTGCGGCTGGTGGCGACGCCGGCGCGGCCGCCAGAGAAACAGGACGGGCTGTTTGAGACGGGGCTGCGTGATCCGGCGGTGTTTTGGGAGAGCCTCGCGCGCGTGGGCGCGCTGGTGGGCGACGACCGCGTGGGCACGCCGGTGGTCGCGGCAACGCATCGGGCGGATGCGTTTGTCCTGACGAAGCCCGCCGAGGCGGTGCCGGAGCCGGAGCCCGCGCCGGTGCACGCGGCGCGGGGGCTCGTGCTGCGGCGGTTTCGGCCGGCGTGGCGGGTGCACGTGCACTGCGACGGAGCGAGACCGGTGGAGATCGTCGGCGGGCAACTCGGTGGGGACGTGTGCGCGGCGAGCGGGCCGTGGCGGAGCGAAGGCGAGTGGTGGACGGCGGCGGCGTGGGCGGTCGAGCTCTGGCAGGTGGAGTTGGCGGCCGGTGGGTTGTATCAATTGGCGCGGACGGCGGACGGCTGGTGCGTCGAGGGAGTTTTCGACTGATGGCGCGCGGGGATTACGTCGAGTTGCACGCGCGGAGTGCGTTTTCGTTTCTGCGGGGCGGCTCGCTGCCGGAAACGCTCGCGGCGGAGGCGGGGCGGCGGGAGTTGCCGGCGGTGGCGCTCTGCGACCGGGACGGGGTTTACGGGGCGGTGCGGTTGCACATGGCGGGCAAGGAGGCGGGCGTGCGCGCGCTCGTGGGGAGCGAACTCACGATGGAGGACGGGAGCGTGGTGCCGGTGCTGGTGGCGTCGCAGGCGGGCTATCGGCGGCTGTGCGGGCTGCTGACGACGGCGCACCTGCGGGCCGCGAAGGGCGAAGGGCGCGTGGCGTGGTCGGAGCTCGCCGAGGACAACGCTGGGCTGATCGCGCTCACGGGCGACGAAGCCGGCCCGGTGCGGCGCGCGTGGCGGGCGCACGGGGCGCGGGCGGCGGGCGAGGGCGGGGAGAAACTGCGGCGAATCTTCGGGCGCGACCGGCTTTTTGTCGAAGTGCAGCGGCACCTCGTCGCGGGCGAGGAAGCGGAGAACGAGTTTTTGGCGGATTGGGCGCGGGCGCACGGCCTGCCGCTTTTGGCGACCAACGGCGTGCTCCACGCGACGCCGAGTGCGCGGGCGGTGATCGATGTGTTCACCTGTTTGCGCGAGCACACGACGCTCGATGGGGCGGGGCGACGGCTGGCGATCAATGGCGAGCGGCACCTGAAAACCGGCGCGGCGATGGCGGAGCTTTTTTGCGATCTGCCCGAGGCGGTGGCCAATACGGCGCGGCTGGCCGAGCGGTTGGAGTTCACGCTCGCAAATCTCGGCTACCGGTTTCCCGACTACGCGGTGCCGGCGGGAGAGACGCAGGATACCTTTGCGCACAAGATGGCGTATTTCGGCGCGCAACAACGCTACGGCTCGGTCACGGGCGACGTGCGCCGGCAACTCGACCGCGAGTTGGCGTTGATCGCGAAGCTGGGGTTCAGCGGATATTTTCTGATCGTATGGGATCTGTGCACGTTTGCCCGGGAGCGCGGGATTTTGGTGCAAGGGCGGGGAAGTGCGGCCAACAGCGTGGTCTGCTACGCGCTCGGGATCACGGCGGTCGACCCGATCGCGAGCAAGTTGCTCTTCGAGCGGTTTCTCTCCGAGGGGCGCTCGGACTGGCCTGATATCGATCTCGATCTGCCGAGCGGTGACGCGCGCGAGAGCGTCATCCAGGAGGTGTATCGGCGCTACGGGAAACTGGGCGCGGCGATGACGGCCAACGTGATTTCGTTTCGCGGGAAAAGCACGATGCGCGAGGTGGGCAAAGTGCTCGGCCTACCCGACGACGTGTTGGACCGGTTCAGCAGTCTGTTTCACGGTGGGGATTATCCGCACACGCTGGCGTTGAAGGAGCAGCTGAAACTCGCGGGGATCACGGCGGACCATCCGCGGCTGGAGGCGCTCGTGGCGACGTGTCAGCAGGTGCACGGACTGCCGCGCCATCTCGGGCAGCACTCGGGCGGCATGGTGCTCAGCGCGGGGAATCTCTCCCAATACGTGCCGCTGGAGAACGCGCGGATGCCGGGGCGCAGTGTGCTGCAATGGGACAAAAGCGACTGCGAGGACATGGGCATCATCAAGGTCGATTTGCTCGGGCTCGGCATGATGGCGGCGATGCAGGAGACGCTCGAAATCTGTGCGGCGCGCGGGCAACCGGTGGACTTGGCGCGGTTGCCGAAAGACGACCCCGCGACGTTTGAAATGATCCGCGCGGCGGACACGGTGGGCGTTTTCCAAATCGAAAGCCGGGCGCAGATGGCGACCCTGCCGCGCATGAAACCGGTGACGTTCTATGACCTAGCGATCGAGGTGGCGATCATCCGGCCGGGACCGATCCAAGGCGACGCGGTTAACCCTTATCTGAAACGACGCACGGGCGAGGAACCTGTGACGTATCTCGACGAACGCGCGCGGCCGATCCTCGAGCGCACGCTCGGCGTGGTGTTGTTTCAGGAGCAAATTCTGCGGATCGCGATGGAGCTGGGCGGATTCAGCGCGGCGGAGGCGGACGAGTTGCGGCGCGCGATCGGGTTCACGCGTTCGCAGGAGCGGCTGAACCGCTCGAAGGCGAAGCTGGGCGCGGCCCTAGCGAAGAACGGCGTCACGCCGGCGGCGTCGGAGTACATCTTGAAATCGCTGGCGTCGTTTGCGCTCTACGGATTCCCGGAAAGCCACGCGATCAGCTTTGCGTTGATCGCCTATGCCTCGGCGTGGCTGAAGGTGCACCGGTCGGCGGCGTTCTACGCGGCGCTGCTCAACTGCCAACCGATGGGTTTCTATTCGAGCGCGTCGCTGGTGCAGGACGCGCGGCGGCGCGGTGTGAAGACGTTGCCCCCGTGCGTGCTGGCGTCGGATGAGCGGTGCCGGGTGGACGCGGACGATACGATCCGGCTCGGGCTCGGCTCGGTGAAAGGCGTGCGGGCGGCGGCGGTGCAATCGATTCTGGCGGCGAGGCGCGAGCGGCCGTTTGCATCGATGGCGGATTTCTTGCGGCGCACGGCGTGCAGTGCGGCGGAGCGGCGCGCGTTGTCGGGCGCGGGGGCGTTGAACACCTTGTCGACGCACCGTCGCGCGGCGCTCTGGGCGGTCGAGGCCGTGAACAGCGGCAACGATCTATTCCGTCACGCGCCGGCGGCGGACGCAGACACGGAGTCGCCGCTGGCGGCGATGACGCTCGGCGAGCGGCTGCAGGCGGACTACGAACACCTCGAACTCACCGTGGGCGCGCACCCGATGCGGCTGTTGCGGGCGCAGTTGCTCGGGGTGACACCGGCGGAGAAGTTGGGGGAATTGGCCTCGGGGGTGCGCGTGCAAATCGCCGGAGCGGTCATCACGCGGCAACGGCCCGGCACGGCCAAAGGCGTGTGCTTCATCACGCTCGAAGACGAAACCGGACACGCCAACGCGATCGTGCGGCCGGGGCTGTTTGAGTCGGCGCGGCTCATCATCAATCTGGAGCCGGCGCTGCTGATCGCGGGGCGGCTGCAAAACGAACGCGGCGTGATCCACGTGTTGGCCGAGACGATCACGGCGTTGTCGGTCGGAGGACTGCCCGCGCAGGCTAGTCACGATTATCACTAGGGTTTTTTATAAGCGGCAATGGCTGCGACTGCAAAGCGGCAGACTGGGGCTAAACCAAACGACGCGCTGCGACCTGCGACGCGACGCTTGAACGTGCGAGCCGCGGCGCGCCCAAAATGTGCAAAAAGCTAATTTGCTGAAGGGCATGCAAGCCGCGGCTGTGCGTGAAGGGATACGCGGTATGGTGACCGTCCACGAGGCAGCTTCTGTCGGCCGCGGGGCGCAGGCGTCGCTCGGGGTGAGAAACATCTCGTCGACGACGAGCAGTGCTGCGGGATCGAAGTAGCGCGCGGGACGGGAACCGATCGTCAGGCTGCTGCGCTGGATCTGTAGGCGGGCAATCTCTCCGAGAAGTTTCGTTCTCGTTGCGCCTGATATCCAAGGATTGTTTCGGGTTGGGTGCGAGTAGGAGCGGCTTGACGCCGCGACGGAGTGGGGAATCGCGGCGTAAAGCCGCTCCTACAGTTTGGATTCAACTGCCCGGCAGGAAATCAATCCGTGTCGTAGTCGAGATACGGCCCTAGCCATTTCTCGCAGGTGGCTACGGGGAGGTTTTTGCGGGCGGAGTAGTCTTCGACTTGGTCCTTCGAGAGTTTGCCGACGGCGAAGTATTTCGAGTCCGGGTGGTTGAAGTAGTGGCCGGAGACGGAACTCGGCGGGTGCATGGCGTTGCTCTCAGTGAGCGTGATTCCGGTGAACTCGGTCGCGTTAAGCAGGGCGAAGAGCGGCGGTTTCTCGGTGTGATCGGGACACGCGGGGTAGCCGGGCGCAGGGCGGATCCCGAGGTATTTTTCCCGGATGATGTCCTTCATCTCGAGGTTCTCGGTTTTTCCGAAGCCGCAGAATTCGCGCTCTTTCTTGTGCATCAGTTCGGCGAGAGCTTCGGCGAGGCGGTCGCCCAGCGCCTTGGCCATAATCGCGCCGTAGTCGTCTTGTTTCGCCTCGAACGTCTTGGCGAATTCCTCGACGCCGTGACCGGTGGTGACGGCGAAACCGCCGAGGTAATCGGCGCGGCCGGAGGATTTGGGCGCGATATAGTCGGCGAGGCAGTGGTTGAACTGGCCGGCTGATTTTTCGTTCTGCTGGCGCAAGTAGTGGAAGGTCTGAAGGACGTTTTTGCGCGATTCGTCGGTGTAGAGCTCGACGCTGTCGCCGACGGAGTTGGCCGGCCAGAAGCCGATGACGGCACGCGCGGTGTAGCGTTTTTCCGCGATGATTTTTTTGAGCATCGCCTGCGCGTCGGCGTAGAGCTTGGTGGCTTCGGCGCCGACGATTTCGTCCTTTAAGATGTCGGGGAATCGGCCGTGGAGTTCCCAAGAGGAGAAGAACGGAGCCCAGTCGATGTAGTCGGCGATCTCGGAGAGCGTGAGGTGCTGGGTAACAACGGAGTTGGCGGCGGAACGACCGGTGAGCGTGGCGGCGCGGTCGGTGGTGAACACGCGCAGACCGAGAAACTCCGGCTTGGGAACATCAATGGTCGCCCAATCGACGGGCTGGCGGCGGTGACGGGCCTCGGCAAGCGGGAGCATTTTGCGCGCGCCTTTGCGGTCGGCGAATTCGACGCGTTGCTGCTCTTGCTTGGCGCGGGTCTCGGCGACGAACGCGGGCTTGTGATCGGGGTTGAGCAGTTTCGAAACGACACCGATCACGCGGGAGGCGTCGAGCACATGGATGACCGGCTCCGAGTAGTGGGGCGCGATCTTGACCGCGTTGTGCGCGGCGGAGGTGGTGGCGCCGCCGATGAGCAGCGGGATCTTGAAGCCTTGGCGCTCCATTTCTTTGGCGTTGTAGATCATCTCGTCGAGGGAGGGCGTAATGAGCCCGGAGAGCCCGACGACGTCGGCACCCTTTTCTTTCGCGGCGGCGAGAATCTTTTCGCAGGACACCATGACGCCGAGATCAATGACCTCGTAATTGTTACAGGCGAGGACGACACCGACGATGTTCTTGC
>SXGQ01859567.1_pt1 | contig 36735 bp, 28 predicted proteins | sample 3178371 | NCBI WGS metagenome assembly SXGQ01 (sample SAMN11356859, study PRJNA531348) | freshwater metagenome | isolation source: freshwater sample F1-20 | place: China: Fuxian Lake, Yuxi | collected 2017-12-25 | reverse complement strand
GCGCTGCGGCATTGGCGAACTTTCTATTCCAGAGAACGAGCCCGGCAGCAGCATTATGCCGGGCAAGGTGAATCCAACTCAAAGTGAAAGCATGACCATGGTTTGTGTACAAGTGTTTGGCAACAATGCCGCCGTGCAATTTGCGGCAAGCCAAGGCAATTTTGAATTGAACGTGTTCAAGCCGGTCATTGCGCTGAACGTGTTGCACTCATGCGAGTTGCTCACGGGAACGTGCCACGCCTTCCGCGAATTCTGCGTGGAAGGAATTGTGGTGAACGCGGATCGCGTGGCGCAATTGCTGCGCGAAAGTTTAATGTTGGTCACCGCGCTCACGCCGCACATTGGCTACGACAAATCAAGTTCAATCGCAAAACATGCGCACCATAAGCGGTTGACATTGAAGCAGGCCGCGATGGAACTTGGACATATTGATGAGGCCACATTTGACAAGGTCATGAAGCCTGAGAGCATGACTGGGCCCATGTGACTTGAAGCGGCGCGGCCAATGCGCGCGTTTGCGTGTGGTGCAATTTTTTGTTGATGTGTGAAAGTTGTAGGCGTGAATGAACCGCCATGAAGTCGCTCACCAAATTGGGCAATTGGCTAATCTTTCATATATGAACTTGAACGCTCAGGAAATTCCGCAATCTATATCGCTGGTGGGCAAACACGCGCTTGTTGGCGGTGCTACGCAAGGTATTGGCCGCGCGTGCGCGCATGCGTTGGCGCAAGCGGGCGCGTCGGTCACGGTTGTTGGGCGTGATGGCGCGGCGCTTGAGCAAGTGCTGGCGCAATTACCTCTGATCAATAGTGTGGCGCAAAAACATAGAGTATTGATCATGGATTATTCCGATTGGCGCGCGGTGGCCAAGGCGGTGGGTGACCATGTTGGTGCGCACGGCGCGGTGCACATTGTGGTGCACAACACTGGCGGTCCCGCGGCTGGCCCAATTGTGAATGCGGCGCCTGAAGATTTTACGCGCGCATTTGAAATGCATGTGCTCACGGGTCAAGCCATTGTTCAGGCGTGCGTGCCTGGAATGCAAGCGGCCAAGTTTGGCCGCGTGATCAACATCACCAGCACGTCGGTGGTTACGCCTATTCGCGGGCTTGGCGTGTCCAACACCATTCGTGCGGCGGTTGCTAATTGGTCGCGCACCATCGCTGGCGAACTTGGCGCGTTTGGAATTACCGCCAATACCGTGTTGCCCGGCTTCACGCGCACGGCGCGGCTGGAGAGTTTGTTTAAAGGTCGCGCCACAAAAAATTCCTCCACGGTTGACGCCGTTGAGCGCGAGGCGCTTGCAACTATTCCAGCCGGCAGGTTTGGTGAGGCCAGTGAAATTGCGGCGGTGGTTTTATTTCTTGCGTCACCCGCGGCCAGTTATGTGAATGGAATTAATTTGCCTGTTGATGGCGGTCGTCTTGCCATGCAAAGTTGAGCGCGCATGAACCAGAAAATTATTGATATTTCACCTTGTATTTCAAGCAAATTGGCTGTGTGGCCTGGCGATGTGCCCGTGACGCGAGAGGTCGCGTTTGATATGAAGCGCGGCGATGTGGTCACACTAAGCGCGATGCGCGCCACGGTTCATTTGGGTTCGCACGCTGATGCGCCTAGTCACTACGGTGTCGATGGCCGCACCATGGAGCAGCAACCGCTTGAGTTGTATTGGGGCAAGTGCGAGGTGATCAAAGTGAATCCGCGCGCAACGGCGGGCGCGGCGTTGAATATGCCTGGCGCGGAAAATCGTTTTAGCCGTGGCGATCTTGCGGTTAGCGAGGCGTGGGTTCCAACATTGCCACGCGTGTTGTTTGCGACTGGCACCTATCCCGACAACAACACATGGAACGCGGATTTTGTGGCGATGCAACCCGACTTTGTGGATTGGCTGGCGGATCATGGAGTGAAACTTGTTGGCGTGGACACGCCCAGCGTGGATTGCGCGGAGTCCAAAGAGTTGCCCGCGCACAAAAGATTTTTGGCGCGCGACATGGCCATTCTTGAGGGGCTTGTGTTGCGCAATGTGCAACCGGGTCGCTATGAATTGTGCGCGCTACCGCTGGCGCTTGAGGGCTTTGATGGAAGTCCGGTGCGCGCGGCGCTGCGAACGATTGAGTAGTTGCGAAAGCGCGGCATTGCGCATTCCGTCACTTGAACAATGCGGTGAATTTATCCGTGTAATACGCGCGTTGTGATTTTGACTGATGCGGTGAACTTGTCAATGCGGGCGCGCGCCTCAATTCAAGTCCGTTGTATCGCCTTGATCAGTTTTGCGGCGCGTTTGTATTATTTCGCGGATCCGGTCCAGCACACAACTTTTGTTTCAACCGCGATGGGCGTAGGCAGCGACACAATTTCCAGTGTGGTGCGAGTTGGATTTGGATTTCCCTCGCCGGCGAAAAACTCGGCATAGATGCGGTTATACGTGGCGAAGTCGCGCTTCATGTTGGTGAGAAATACAGTGACATCAAGCACGCTGCTCCATGGAAGTCCGGCGTCCTCCACAATCATGCGCGTGTTCTGAAAACATGCGCGGCATTGGGTTTCAAAATCAAACGGATCAACACCGGGAATAATTGTGCTGCCACGTTGGCGCGGACCAACTCCGCTGAGGTAGACAAAATCACCAGCCCGCTTGGCGTGTGGATAGGGACCCACCGGTTCAGGCGCGCGGGTTGAGTGAATATCTTGATTTGTATTTTGACTCATGTGTGTGGTCCTTGGAAGTAGCGTGAATGATTATTTCATTCGCACCACAGTAACGGGTTCTGCGAAAAATCGCAGCGCTTCGTTGCCGCCTTCGCGCCCCAAACCACTGGAGCGCATTCCGCCAATTGGAACGCGAAGGTCGCGCACCATCCAAGAATTAATCCACACCGTGCCGCAATCCAGTTGCGCGACCACGCGTTCGGCGCACCCAGAGTCCGTGGTCCACACGCTTGCGGAAAGTCCAAAGTGCGTGCCGTTCGCAATCGCAATCGCGTCGGCTTCGTCATTAAATGGAATGAGCGTTGCCACGGGACCAAAGATCTCCTCTTGATTGGTGCGGCATGTGGGTGAAAGATTTTCTAGAAGCGTTGGCGCAAAGAACGCGCCGGCGCGAACGCGCTCTGGAAGTTGCGACGCGCTGATGCGCGCGCCGCCGCACAAAATTCGGCCGCCTTCGCTCACGGCAAGTTCAACGGCGCCAGCGACTTTGTTCAAATGTTGCTGCGACACAAGCGATCCAATGTCGGTGGTGGCATCAAGTGGATCACCCACACGCAACGCTTGCGCGCGCTTGACGAGCGCGGGAACAAATGTGTTCCACGCCGCGCGCTGAATCAGAATGCGCGAACTGCAATGGCACACTTGTCCTTGATTTGTGAATGTGGATTTGATCACGCCGTCAAGTGTGGCGTTGAGTTGATCAGGTGTTGCCGCGTCCGCGAAAATGATCGCGGGATTTTTTCCGCCAAGTTCAAGCGCCACTCGCTTGAATGTTGGCGCGGCGGCAAGCGCAATTGATTGACCCGTGACGGTGCCACCAGTGAAAGTGATGCAGGAAACTTGTGGGTGCGACACAAGCGCTGCGCCCGCCGTGTGGCCACGGCCGTGGAGGATGTTCAACACGCCAGTGGGAAAGCCAGCTTCAGTTACTCGCTCGCCAAGCATGTGCGCGGTCAGTGGCGTGACTTCGCTTGGCTTAGCCACAACGGTGCAACCAGCGGCAAGTGCGGGCGCGATTTTCCAAGTGAACAAATACAGCGGCAAATTCCAAGGGGAAATGCACGCGGCCACTCCCAGCGCACGGCGATGAATTTTGGAAATACTGGTTTCATTTTCAAATGTTTCCGTGTCATTGTGCGCAATCGCATCCGCGAAGAAGCGCACGTTTGAAATGGCGCGCGCAATGTCCACGCTGCGGGCAAGCGACAGCGGCTTGCCAGTGTTGGCGCTTTCCACGCGCGCAAAATCCTCGGCGTCGCGCTGAATCAGGTCCGCAAGTTTGTGCATCGGCGCGGCGCGTTGCGCGGGGGTAAGTGCGCTCCACATCGGAAATGCTTTCGCCGCGGCGGCGACCGCGCGGTCAATGTCGGCGGGGGCGCTGTCAGGAATTGCCCCCATGACTTCGCCAGTTGCTGGATTGATCACGTCAATCATGGCGCCACTGTGCGGCGCGCAAAAAGTTCCATCAATAAAGTTGCGCGCGGATATCAATGCTTGCTCCATGAATGTGTGACTGTTGATTTTTTTTGCACACAACAAGCCATAGTCATGAACGCGCTCTCCGACCGATCCACTTAAACGTAATCCAAATAAAAGCAATGACCAACGCAACACTGATGAAGTCTTTCTTGTACTGCGGCGCAATGACAGCCCACATTCCAACGGATAGGCAACACAGAATAAACACCGTGGCGCGCGCCAGCATGGCATCTTGCTTGTGCGATTTCTTCAGCGCGTCAGCGTAAGGAATGTTGCTGAAGCTCACCATGTCGTAGCGGGGAATAAAAAACTTCGGCGACATGGCGTGCATAAAATGATCCAACTTCTTTTTCCATTTGAACATGCGCGACGCGGTCTTATCGCGCATCTCCACAAAGTTGGTCAGCGCCATTTCCGCAATCGCGTCGGCGTTGCGCTTGCGGTCCAACTCATACGCGGAAATCGCGGCGGCAATATTGTCACCGTGTGCTGCAAGCGCGTCGGTCAATGATTCGCAATCTTCAAAGCTGGCGTTGGCGCCTTGACCAAAGAATGGAACAATGGCGTGCGCCGCGTCGCCAAGCAACACAACACGCCCACCTTGCGACCATGGATTGCAGCGAACGGTCAGCATACTGCCAACAGGATTCGCGTCAAAGTCCGCGTCAAACGTGGGCATCAATGGCAGCGCGTCGGCGTAGTCGCGCAGAAAGTGCGCGCGACCATTTGCGGCGCCAGAAATTTCCGCAAAGCTTCCACTTCCGCTGTGTGGCCAAAACAGCGTGCACGTAAACGAGCCATCTGGATTTGGCAGCGCGATCATCATGGAAGCGCCGCGCGGCCAAATGTGCAGCGCGTTTGGATTCATGGCAAATGGCGCGTGTGCGCCGCTTGTCACCGGTTGAATTTGCATTTCTTTGTAGCCGTGACCAAGCCACTCTTGGGAATAATCAAAGCCTTCATTCTTTTGCATGATGCCGCGCAATGCGCTGTAGGCGCCGTCCGCGCCAACAATTAAATCCGCCACGACATTGCTGGTCTGCTTCGTGTTGTCATCAATAAATATCACTGTGCCAGACGCCGCCGCAACTTCAACGCAGCGTTGATGAAATGTAATACCGACATTTTTTTCCGCGGCCGCCGCCTCCAATAGCGCAAGATTCAGCGCGCTACGCGACACACTTTGAATCGCGTGATTGGGATCGCGGCTGTACTGGTGAAATTCCTGCGCGCCTGCGCGCGAATGAATCATCCGACCAGGCATGCGAATGGCGTTGCGCAAGATTATTTCCTCAAGGCCCGCGCGTCGAAGCGCTTTCAGGCCGCGCGCGCTGATTGCAAGATTGATGGAGCGACCGGCGGCATGCCCGCGCGCCCGCGGATCGCCGCGGCGCTCGCGCACGTCAACGGTCCAGCCCGCGCGCGAGAGATACACCGCAAGCAAGCAGCCTGCGAGTCCCGCACCAACAATGACTACGGATTTGTTCACGCCACAAGTGTAAGAAGTTCTGCTTTATATGGCAGGCGGTCATTGTTTTTAGGGTCTTGGCCAGCAGCAATCGCTTTGCGCCCCGGAGTGCGACATCCAGCGCGACACCGAGTGCGCATGTCCTCAAGTATGAAGGTGCCTGTCGAATTACATCACTCGCTCAATGTGAGCCAGTCACAAAATTACATTCTGGATTGGATATTCGCAGGTGGTTGACGCTGCATGTAATACACAATGACAAGCCTTGCGCTTTCGCTATCGTACAAAGGGCATGTTGCAATATCCGCAATGCTGGCAGTGGCTGAACAAATTCGAAAGGCGCAAGCGTGGCATTTTTTTATAGTGATGGAACACTTCATGTTGGCGACGCGCGCGCAAGCGTGACGGTTGATTCCATTGTTGGCGCGCTTGATCGACCCGCATATGTCTACGACTTGGATGACATTGCGTTGCGCTTTCAAGCCATGAACAACGCGTTTACTGGCGCGCGCCACACTATTCATTACGCCATGAAAGCCAACAGCAATGCCGCCATTTTGCGGCATTTGTGCGCGCTTGGCGCGGGCGTGGACACGGTGTCGGGCGGGGAAATTGCGCGCTCTCTTGCCGCGGGAGTGCCCGCTGACCGAATTATTTTTTCTGGCGTGGCCAAGACACACCAAGAGATTCAGCGCGCGCTTGAAGCGCGTATTAAACAGATCAATGTTGAAAGTCCGCAAGAGTTGCAGCGCATCGCTGACATCGCGCGGAGCCTTGGCGTGGTGGCCGACGTGGCCTTTCGCCTAAATCCAAACGTGAATCCCAAGACGCATCCCTATATAACCACTGGATTTCGCGACAACAAATTTGGCATGGATGAATCATTCATGCCAGAATTACGCGGCATTCTTGCGCGCAATAGCAAGTGGTTGCGGTTGCGCGGTTTCACCATGCACATCGGCTCGCTTCTATTTGATCTTGATGTGATTCGCGAGGCGATTGAAAAAACAATTGCAGTGCATGAAACATTTAAGGCGGAAGGACACGCGCTTGATCGCCTTGATATTGGCGGCGGTCTTGGCATTGCCTATGACACCGATGACAACGCGCGCGAATTTGAAATGATCACGCAGTATGGCCGAATAGCCATTGACGCCACGGGTGGACTTGATGTTGAATTACTGACCGAGCCTGGCCGCGTTTTTGTCGCGCGTGCTGGCGTGCTTGTTGGGCGCGTTCAATACATCAAGGCCACCGCCGCAAAAACATTCGCCATTCTTGACACGGGCATGCATCACTTGGTGCGGCCCGCGCTGTATGGATCAAAGCACCGTATTTTGCCGTTGCGCCAAGACGCGGGTGAAAAAATTATGTACGACATTGTCGGTCCCATTTGCGAGTCGTCGGATTTTCTTGCAAAAGATGTTTCTCTTTCGCAACTGAAGCAGGGCGATCTGGTCGCCATTGCGGACGCTGGCGCTTACGGCTTCACCATGGCCAGTCAATACAACAGCCATGAATTGCCCGATGAAATTGCGGTGTCGGCCGGGCGCGTTGTGGTTTGTGATTGATTTTATTTTTTCAGTTTGAGTAGCTTTGAAAGCGCGCTGTCAAGGCAATATCAAGACGAATTCATCGCATGCAATTCACCCGCGCAATCAATACGCATTCAACACGCAATCAAATCGCATTCACTGCTCATTCAATTCGCGCATTCAACGCGTGCAAGAATCAATTGTGATTGCGTCACCAACACTGATCATGCCTGCGCGTTCCACCAACATGTGTTGGCCAAAGGTCACGCTCTTTCCATCGCCGAGATACGTTGCAAGGGTTAAAATGGGATCGCGCGAGACAAACTCGCCAGTGGCTTGATCAATGGTGATCACCTTGCAACGCTTGCACGAATTGCTCGCGCGAAAGTGCGCGTTGTTGATGCGAAGCGCGCTCCAGTGATCATCCTCCGTAAGCGCTGCTCCACGAATGACAATGTTGGCACGGAATCGATCCATGGGAATTGCCGCTGACCCAGCTTTTTGCAGGCGCATGTTTAAATCCTCCAGCGAAGTTTCACTGGTCAACAACAGTGGGGCGGCGTCGGCAAAGCTAATATTGCGCCGCGGCTCACCACGGGTCATGCTTGTCAAGCGTGTTGTGTTGTCCGGCATGTACACAAGGCGGCAGGCTTGGCCAAGAAAGCCGCTCATCGCCGCGTCTGCTTTCGGCCAGAGCGCTGGAACTTCTAGAAAGTCATCCCACACTTGCACACGAATGCAATTGTTTGGCGTTGCAGTGATTGCATAATCCGCAATTTCAAGCGGTATTTCCAGCGGTATTTCCAGCGATTTGCGTTGCGCCATGTCGTGTGCTCGCAGCGCGCTTGCCGCGGGCTCGGCCATTTCCGCCGTGCGTATTGGATACGAAATACGAATCACATTCGAAATAATTTCCGCGCGCAAGAGCGCTAACTTGGCGCAAGTTCGCTGCGAAATAAAATTTCCAGTTTCATCCACCAACATAAAGCGACGGTCGTGGCGTAATCCGCGTTCATCCACCGACCAACTTTGTGGCGAAAATCCGGCCGCTCCCTTGAGCGGATACACATGAAGCGATTTCACGCTGATCACCGAGGGGTTGGATGAATGTGTTGCTGGAGCCATGGATTTAAAATGCCTTAGTTCAATTCACTACTCTTGAGATTTGTTACGTGCGTCATCTTTCTTTCCAAATCCACCGCCGCCAGGAGTTTCAATTTCAATAGCGTCGCCGATCTCCATGCGCGCTGCCACAATTCCAGGTATTTCCTCGCGCGCTCCATTGGTTCGCAGAATTCGCTGCGATCCACGCTTGCCTGTCGCGCCGCCATTCATTCCGTACGGCGCCTCAACGCGGTGTTGCGAAAGAAATGATAAATCAACCGCCTCAAGAAAACGCAGCCGTCGCACAAGGCCGTCGCCACCATGAAATTTTCCCGCGCCGCCGGAATTGCGCCGAATGGAAAATTGCTCAAGACGCACGGGGTAGCGCCGTTCAAGCACCTCAGCGTCGGTGATGCGAGTGTTGCTGATGTGCGTATGCACGCCGCTTTCGCCGTCGCCACTCACGGTCGCGCCCGCGCCACCTGCGATGGTTTCATAAAATCCAAATCGCGCGTTGCCAAATAAAAGATTGTTGATGGTTCCTTGACTGCATGCCGCAAGATTGAACGCTCGCCAAAGTAAGTCCACAAGTCGCTGGCTTGTTTCGGTTTGTCCAATCGCGCAAGCGGGGCACTTGTCGGGCGCGCCCGAAAAATTTGGCGATAAAATTATTCCTTCGGGCAAAATGATTTCAATTGGATCAAGCAAGCCTTCGTTCATTGGAAACGCTGGCGTGATTCCGCCAAGGAGTTGCCCAACTAAAACACGAATGGAATACATCACGGCGGCTCGTGTAACCGCTTGCGGCGCGTTGAGATTTTTCGCGTGTTGCGGCGATGTTCCAGTGAAATCAATCACAAGCCGCGGCGGATGTTCGATGCGGCGCATTTGCGCGCGTAGCACTGTGCCATCATCTAGGCGTTCTTCAATCGGAACGATGAGGGCGGGTAATAATTGAATCGCGTGCTCCGCGGCGCGGCGCGCGGACGCACGCAACTTTTGGAATGCTGCGCGCAGTGATTGCAAATCAGTGTGCTCAAGCAAGTCATGCATGCGTGACACTGCAAGTTCATTTGCCGCTATTTGCGCTGAAATATCAGCAAGATTGTCCGCCACCATACGGCTTGGCCACGCGCCGCCGCGCAATTGACGCTCCACACGGTCCAGGTTCGCCACGCCATTTTCAACTATCAACGTTGGCTCAATCACAACTCCTTCGTGCGCAAGAGTGGTGGCGTCGGGCGGCATGGAACCCGGTCGTGTTCCGCCTATTTCCGCATGATGCGCGCGATTGGCGGCGAAGCCAAGCAGTTCTGCATGAGCGGTATTTGTGTTGGCTTTGGAAAAAATCGGCGTGATCATCGTGAGATCCGGCAAATGCGAACCGCCAAAGCGCGGGTGATTGACAACCCACACTTGGCCAGGCGCAAACGTATGCGCCTTGCCCACTTCACGCACGCACACGCCAAGCGCGCCCAAGTGAATTGGAATGTGCGGCGCGTTCACAACAAGAAAACCATCCGCATCAAGCAGACCGCACGAAAAATCCAGCCGATCTTTGATGTTGGGGGAAACCGCCGTGCGTCGAAGTTGTTCGCCCATGTCGGTGGCAATGGAGCCAAGCTGCGCCGCGACAAGTTCATGCGAATGCGCCGTAGGGTTCGTGAAAGCGCGCGCGGACTGATCGCGGGAAAGAATTGTGGCGCCACTTTGGTGCGTGGATGCACGCCATCCAGTGGCAACAAACGCGGTGGAATGCGCCCGTGGCAGCACTGCTGGCCCAATGATGTCGGTGGAATTGGTCGTGTCACAATTCGCGCGCGCCGGATGTGTCCGCGTGATCTCCACTTGAAGACGAAGGCGTTCAAGCTCAATCGCACGCGCGGTATCGGGAAGGAATCCGTATGTTTCATGGAAGCGGCGCTTGAATAAATCACGCAGTCGTTCGGCGTTCAGTGGCTGCGTATTCGTAAGCGGCAACTCAATTTCCAAACTTTCTTCTTGTCCTTTCAGGCGCATCAATGCCACGCGTCGGGTTTGATTGGCGGTGGATGCATCCATTCCAATGTCCAGCAATTCTTTTTTGGCGCGCTCAAATAATTGGATAAACTTTTCATGCAGCGTTGGTTGCTCTTCATCAATTACTCGCAGCACAAGTTCCCAGACAACCCGCGTGACAGGGGCTTGGGAAATTCCACTTGCGCATAGAAGGCCCGCGTCCGCCGGAAGGACAATGTTGTCTATGCCAAGTCGCTGCGCAATGGAGCACGCATGAAGTCCGCCCGCGCCGCCAAACGCCACCAGCGCGTGGGTTGTCGGATCCACGCCTTTGCGAACAGTGACCGTGCGAATTGCCGCAGACATGGCCTCGTCGGCGATAGCAATGAACCCCTCCAACATTTCATTCAACGTCATGCTCGACGCGCTTTGTGGCGCCGTTGCTTCGCGATCTGCAACCATTTCCTGTCGTGCCGTATTCGTAATATTTCGCGCATCATTATGTTGAGTGATCGCCGCGTGCAATTCATTCGCACGCTTCAGAGCATCGTGAAGTGAAATTGGAATTGGCATTTTTTTTGCATCGATATGCCCCAAAATTAAATGCGCGTCGGTAAGCGTGAGCGGCCCGCCCGCGCCGTAACACGCGGGGCCTGGTGTTGCTCCCGCGCTTTGCGGTCCAACACGCCGCGCTTCGCCGTCCCACCACAAAATAGATCCGCCACCCGCGGCCACGCTTTCAACAGCAACACAAGGCGATGCGATGATTGCTCCACCAACATTTGTTTCATCTCGCATCTCCGGCGCGCCGTCCACCCGAGCGGCATCGGTGCTGGTGCCGCCCATGTCAAGCGTGACGCAACGCTCGAAGCCACACTCGCCCGCTATTGTGCCCGCGCCCGCAACTCCACCGGCTGGCCCCGACAACAAACTTTCACGTGGCGCGAATGCGCCAACGGGCGTGAGTCCGCCGGCGCTGGTCATCATGAATATGTCCGCGCCCGCCGCGCCACTTTGAACGGAGTTGATGAATTCACCAACTGGTCCGCTGAGCGCGGCGTCAATCACGGCCGCGCGCGCGCGTGGCTCAAAGCGGCTTGTAGAACCACATTGATGTGAAAGCGAAATCCATGCGAAGCCCTCCTCGCGCAAAATCTGCGCCACGCGAATCTCATGCGCGGGATTCACTCCAGCGTGCAACAGCGCAACTGCGGCGATGCTGTTTCCAGCCGCAACACCAATTTGCGCAAGAGCGCGCAGCGCAGGTTCATCAACTGCTGTGAGTTGATTGCCATCTAATTTCATGCGAGCGCTCACTCCAACAGAATTTTTTTCCAGGGTTGGCGGCTTGCGTGGCGCGGCCGCGAAAATATCCATGCGCCGTTGGTCGCCAATACGCAAAATATCTTCAAGGCCTTCATTCACAAATAGTGTCACCGCGCTCACGCGTCCTTGCAGTAGCGCGTTTGTTCCGCGAGTGGTGCCAATGCAGATTCGGCAATCATCAAGTGATTGGGGAAATGGTCGATCAATCGCAAGTCGTGCGGCAAGGATCGGCGCCTCAAATGGCGCGACAAAGTCCACAAATGATCCCAATGGGTGCGCCCCATGCGCATTCGCCATGTTTGACGCAGCGCGGTTTTTCTCAGTCAATTCATGTGTTTTTTCGTACGGCGCCGTTGTCTTTGACAAGTTGTTGCTTATTTGAAACTCAACATAACCAGACTCAAGAAGTTGCGCCGTTTCTACACGCCAACTATCAGTATGCGCGGTCAGACGTGCCCGATGCTCAAGGCGTGTGATTGCTCCACTCACCGCATGAATCACGAACCCCGCAAAAAATTCAGCGATATTTTTTAGCGACAGGTCGCTGGTGAATTCAACCACAAGCGAACGTTCGGATGCGCCACGAACCACTCCACGCAATGCAGACGTGCTTAGCACTTTGGCGCGCGCGATACGGCCATCAATATGACGCGCCACGCAATCCGTGAATGTTCCTCCCGTGTCAACACCAATGTTCCACTTGATTTTGTTGTTGTAATCAATCGTGGAGTTGTCCAAAGAATTGGATGGTTGTGCTTGAGCCACAGTATTGCTTGCAGCGTAACCGTGCGGGAAATAAATTGAAACGCTTGGTAGTGTGCTCTTGTGTCGAAGAACTCAAATATTCCTCGCCCTCTTGTTTTAGTCACAAGCTTCGAGCCCTTTGGTGGAAGCGCCGTGAATCCAACTATTGCAATTGCAAAATTACTCCAAGAAGGCAGTCCCTTGAGTGGCTCGCGTGCGTATCTCGCGCTTCCGGTTGTTGGGGGAATTCAGCCCGGATCCGCTTGGTATGCCGCGGCGTACATGATTGAAAAACTTCAGCCTGACGTAGTTGTGGCCCTTGGCGAATCCGCCAAAGCCGATCGCATTCATATTGAAACTCGCGCGATGAATGTGCGTGATAGCCGCATTGCTGACAACGCCGGGCTTCAACTTAGAAATGAAGTTGTGATTGCGGGGGCACCTCAATCACATTCCGCAACTTTACCGACACAAGACATGTTGCTCGCATGTGAATCAGTGGGCGTCCAAGCAAAATTATCCACCGATGCGGGAACATTTCTTTGCAATGAACTTTTATTTCGCTTGCTTCACTGCGTTCACGAGAACGCGCAGTCACCTAAGAATCACAATAATTTTATAGCCGGGTTTATTCATGTGCCGCAACTTCCAGAGCAAGCGATTCAACGCGGTGGACCTTATATGGATTCCAACATCGCCGTGCGCGCGGTTCACGCCATGTTGGAAGCAGTTTCGGCCAGCCTGTTACCCAAGTTGAGTTAAACCTCAATCACAGTCGCATTGTCTGTTTCATAGACGCGCACAAGATATTGTGTGGGTGAAATATTCATGTACCACATGTCAATTTGGTGTCGCAATCACCCGAAAAGTTAAAATTAAAAGAATAAATTTATCTTAAACATTTGTTTTTTTATCGGCGTATATGAAAGTGAAAGCAGTTCGCTCGGAATTGGCAAAAAACCTGCCAAAACCCGCATTTTTGACGGAGAATCGCCATGTCAGCAAAAGCACACTTCAGAATTCAAAAAACACTTGTAGCCGTTTGCAGCCTATTAATGGGCATTTTGTTCGCTCGACTGATCGGGTTTTAAACAACCCCTTTCAAGCAAACTTCACAAACCATCAAGTTTTCGGGCTCAAAGCGTCGATCAATAATCGGTGGCGGCATCGGTTCGCCCGATTTGACCTTAACAGAGGAGACTTCGCATGAAGGGTTTTGAAATTGTAAAGGGTTGGGCTCGTGAACTTGTTGACATCATGCTTCTATTTATTGCGCTTGGCGTTCTTGTGCAAATTATCTTTGGTACGGAGAGCACTGGGTTCTTCGGTAAAGTCACAGGTAATTTGACAGCGTTCATTACGCAACTCGGCAACGGCGGCTTCGTTGGCTTGATCGCATTGCTTGTGATCTTGAGCATCTTCTCGAAGCGCACGAACACGAACTAAGTTTGGTATTGCATTTGTAAGATTGTTCCCCCTCTGGCGCTTCACGCCGGAGGGGTTGTTTTTTTGTATGCAAGATTGGATAGCCTTTAAATACCTGCAATCCGTGGGATTTGCCAAACATTTCACCTTTCACCGGGAGCCGCTTATGAAAAACAGAATTCAATCCGCCGCACGCATGCTTGCATTTGTATGTGTTGCTACCGCAAGCATTTTCGCCGCAACCCTGAATCCACCCGACATGTTCTCCAAGAGCACGTTTGAAGCTGCTCAAGCTCAGGCCAAGACCGAGGCAAAATTATTTCTGGTGGACGCCACCGCCACGTGGTGTGGCCCGTGCAAGAAAATGGACAAGATCACGTGGGTGGATGACAAGGTGGTGGCGTGGGTGAAGCAGCACGCCATCGCCGCGCAAATTGATGTGGACGCGCAGAAGGAAACGGCCGCCACATTAAAGATAGAAGCCATGCCCACGATCATCGTCTTCAAGGATGGCAAAGAGTACGACCGTATTGTTGGATATAAATCAGCGGATGAATTGCTTGAGTGGCTCAACGGAGTATTGCAAGGCAAGCACGCTATTGACAAAGTGATCGCGGACGCTGGTGATCGAAAGGATCCTGCCGCAAAAATAAATGTGCAGGCCCGTATGGAGTTGGCTCAGTCTTTGGTAAGCAATAAAAAATTTGATCGGGCAACGGAGGAATTCCTTTGGCTTTGGGAGCACATGTTGGAGCATAATCAAGGCTATTCGGGGGTGCGCGTGTCTTTTATGGCAAGTGATATGACGAAATTGGCTGAGCAATATGAGCCCGCCAAAGTGGCGTTTACCAAATTGCGGAATGCCGCGCGTCAGAAAATGGATGCAGGCTCGAAAAATCGAGATGTGATTCTGGATTGGTTCGTGCTTTGCGAAATTGTTGGTGATGAGGACGCAATACTTGCTTGGTTTGACAAGGCGAAGGACGAAAAGAAAAACGCGGCTGTGATTTCCACTTTGGATTACAAATTGTTTGACCTACTGGTCGAACATAAGCGATGGGCGGATGCGGGATTGTTGAACGAAGATCCTGTCGCAAAAGCTCAATGGAGTATAGATATGGATAAGCGAATGTCCGCGATGAATCAGGGCGGTGATGAATTTGATGCGGAAACCAAAGCAATGTTGAAGAAGAACAACATTGAGCGTGTGTTGAATGATTTCGCGCAACAATACGCATGTTGTTTGGCGGCGGAAAAAAACGATGAGGCCACCGATATTGCCAAAATATTCTTGGAGTATCAGAACAACACTGATGCGCGCATTGCTCTTGTGAAATGGGCGATGAAGGTGAATCAACCGCGCGAAGAGCAACTGAAGTGGTTGGATGAGGCGGCCGAAAATGGCGCAAGCGTGAAGTCGTTGCGCAGTAAAGTGCAAGACGCGTTGGCGATACAGGCGCAGGAAGCCGCCAAGAAAAAGGCGCCCGCTACGCCGTAAGCGCCTCGATCAGCCGCCAACATTCTTGGAACGTGTTGTACAACGGCGCGGGCGCGGCGCGCACAACGCCTGGATGGCGGAAGTCGCACACAATTCCTTTGGGCAGCAGCGTGTCGAATAATTTTTTGGCGGTAGCGGTGCCGCCATCAACCAGAATTGAAAGTTGACAGCCGCGCTCACTTGTAGCCGTGGGTGTGAGAATGCGCAAATGTTTTGGATCTCGCGCGCGCAGGGATAATTCAATGAAGCCACTCATGGCGCGGCTCTTGGCGTTCATGCGCGCCAAGCCGGCGCGGTGAAAAATATCAAAGCTTGCAAGTAGGGGAGCCAGCGACAAGATTGGCGGATTGGAAACTTGCCATGCATCGGCGCCCGCGGCTGGGTCAAATGTTGGCCCCATCTGAAATCGCGTGGCGGGATTTGTTCCCCACCAACCTTCAAGACGCGGCGGCGGACTTGCATGGTGGCGCTCATGAATGAACGCACCAGCAACAGCGCCTGGACCGCCGTTGAGATATTTGTAAGAACACCAACACGCGAAGTCCGCGTTCCAATCATGCAGGGCCAAGTGAACATTGCCAATGGCGTGCGCTAAATCCCAGCCGCACTTTGCGCCAATTGTGTGCGCCGCCGCGGTGATTCGCGCCATATCTAGAACTTGACCAGAGTAATATTGCACGCCTCCAAGCATGACCAGCGCAAGGTCATCGCCGGCGCGCGTGATTGCGTCAACAATGTCATCGTTGCGCAGACACTCTTCGCCATCGCGTGGCGCAACTTCAATCACATCCGTGTTGGGGTCGCCACCAAGCATGCGCACCAATGAATGCACGGCGAATCGATCGCTTGGAAACGCGCCGCGTTCCATAAGCAACTTCCGGCGCTTACCCGTTGGCTGATAGAAACTCATCATTAAGAAATGCAAATTCGTGGTGAGCGTGTTCATGGCCACAACTTCATGCGCTAGTGCGCCGGCAAGTTCCGCAAGGCCAGGGCGGAAAAATTCGTGATAGCGAATCCACGGTCGAGTTCCATGCATATGGCCCTCGGCGCCCATGCTGGCCCAATCGTTTAGTTCTTCCATCACGCGCGTGCGCGCCGCCTTGGGCATCAGTCCAAGCGAGTTGCCAACAAAGTACGCCTGCGCCGCGCCGTATTGATCGCGCGGAATTTCAAACTCGTCGCGGAAGTCGGTTAACGGATCATGCGCGTCGCACCACTTTGCAAACTCAAGCGTGGGCTTCAGGTCCGCCGCGGACAATTCAAGAATGGATGTTGGAAGAGTTTGAGTCATGTGGTGATTTCGTGGGAGTGAGCTTGAGTCAGAGTGTGAAGTTGTAAATTCAAATATAAAATTCTTAAGCGCCCGCTTTGGATGATTGTGGCTTATTGGAAAAACGCTTTGAAATACCCAAAAAATCAATCGCCGTGCCCGCCAACATGGCGTGCCTTTGCGCTTGTGAAAGCCAATCCGCGTCGCGAATAAGAACGCCCGGCGGATTCTCGCCCAGTGGAAATGGGTAATCAGAACCCATGGCAATACGGTCCGCGCCAACAGTGTTCACCAGATAGCGCAACGCTTCTGAGTCATGCACGATGCTGTCAAAGTACAAACGCCGCACATGATCGCGCGGATTTGTTTGCGAATGCGTGGCGCACAAATCCGGGCGCGCTTGAAAACCTTTTTCAATGCGTCCCAGCGTGTACGGAAACGCGCCGCCGCCATGCGCGAAACATAATTTTAAATTTGGGTATCGATCAAGCACGCCGCCAAACGCCAACGCGCAAATAGCGCGTGAAGTTTCCGCGGGCATGCCAACAAGCCACGGCATCCAGAAGCGGGGGATTTCATCGCGGCCGACCACGTCCCATGGATGCACAAAAATCGCCGCGCCAAGTTCTTCCGCGGCGGCGAAAAAATCAGCGAACGCGGCATTGTCCAAGTCCACGCCATTCACGTTGGTTCCAATTTGCGCGCCAGGAAAACCAAGTTGCTTCACGCAGCGCTCAAGTTCGCGCACCGCAAGCGTGGAATCTTGCATGGGCACGGTTGCCAGGGCGATAAACCGATCAGGTGTTTCGCGCACAACGCCCGCGAGGTGATCGTTGAGCAACTGCGACAAATCGTGCGCGTTGTCGGCCTTGGCGCCGTAGGAAAACATCACTGGAACCGTGGAAAGAACCTGCATATCAATGCCGCTTGCGTCGCAATCCGCCACGCGCCGCGCGCCATCCCAACAATTGGATTCAATCTCCCGAAATAATTTTCCGTCAATCATCATGCGCGCCTTGCAATGCGCGCAGTGATCCAGCGAAACCCAACCGCCGCAGCCATACCGCTCGCGCAGATCAGGCCACCGCTCGGGAAGCATGTGCGTGTGCAAATCTATTGTTCGCGGCGCGTGCATTTGAAGATGCTAGCGGGAACTTTCAGGCAAACCATTGTGTGCCAAGGGCGCAATGTATGCCTCGTACATTTCATGCAGGGAAGCAGCTTGCGTTGCACAAGTCGACCATGGCGTTGCCTTGGCATGGAACCCAAGTCGCAAGCAACCCGGCGCGCCAAAGCCGCGCACATCTTCTTGTGAACGCAATGCATGCACAAGAGAATGAGTTACGATCACGCGCCGTGCTTGAGCCGCCAAAAATTACTTAGTGCGCGGCGCAGGCTTAGGAACGCGTGTTCCACACGATGGACACGTGCAGAGTTTCGGATCAGCCCAGAACGCTTCCATGGCCTTGCGGAAATGATTGACAATGTCGGAGCATGCGAACTCTTGGTCATACACCAATGCATCGCATTTCTCGCAGTAAAAAATCAAGTGCTCAGTTTCGGTGGGCGGACGCCTGCGTTCCACCACAAGGCCAAGCGTGTTTGGCCCGCGTTGTGGTCTGTGTGGCACGCCGCCTGGAACAAACATCGCGTCGCCTTCGCGCAGAATGATGTCGCGAATGCCATGTGCATCGCGCACGCGAATGGACACATCTCCTTGCAACTGCATGAAGTATTCCTCGGAATTCGTCATGTGATAATCGTTGCGCGCGTTTGGTCCGGCGATCAACATCACAAAGAAATCCTTGCCGCTGAAAAGATATTTGTTCGACACTGGCGGCACCATCAAGTGGCGGTTCGCCGCGGTCCACGCGGACATGTTGATCGGGCTTGCCACGCCACCCATGCCGTCCCATCCAGTGGGATCGCCAAGCGAATCATTGGCGGGAAATGGCGCGGCAACTACGGCGGTCGGATTGATCGTGCTCATGTGTATCAGTTTACCTTCAGAAAATGCTGCCACCAAGCAGTGCAATGCGGCAGGATTTGATGCTCGCGGGTTTCAAAAAGCGGTGGGTGGGCCTGTTGATCGAACGATGAATCTTTGCCTTGCCGATGATTCTGGAATTTAAAAGTTGATTCGGCGGAGAATTTCAAAATGGCGCGGTATTTCATTCAAATATCTCCCCAAGTTTCTTTCGTCTCAACCCTCGATTCGCCAAGACACTAGTGCTACACTTATTTCGTTGGCAACCACTTCGAACACGCCGACATACCTCAATCCTTCAAGGAGTTTCTGTTTTGAATGAATCTGCAAATGGCGGCGTTTTAGTTGCTGACGAACTTGAGAACCAGAACATAGGAAAAATGCAAACCAGCGGCGCCGACGCCGCCGATGTTGGCATTGTCGAACCTGAATTTGACACGGCTCCAATTCAAACTCCACGCAACGTGAAGTTGGCCATGCTTGCGGCCGTGGTGTTTCCGCCGCTTGGCGTGTTGACGGCCATGGGTTTGCTGTGGGGCGGCCTGTTTAATTCCACCGACCTCATCATTCTTGCAAGCATGTATGTGTTGACGGGTTTGGGAATCACGGTTGGGTATCACCGCTTGTGCACGCACAAGGCGTTCGCCACCCGCGGTCCAATTGCGTTTTTCTTTCTGGCTTTCGGAACCATGGCGGGCCAAGGTCCTGTGGTGTGGTGGTGCGCAACGCATCGCCGTCATCATCAATATTCAGACAAGCAATTTGATCCACATTCGCCGCACGCTGGCTACGAGCCTGGACTTGTCGGTTTTTGCAAGGGCTTCATGCACTCGCATATCGGTTGGCTTTTTGAGAAGGAGCAACCCGACTACAAGCGCTACGTTCCTGATTTGCTACAAGACCCAATGGTCATGTGGCTTGATCGAATGTTTGTGCCAATTCTTTTCGCGGGATTACTTTTGCCCGCGGCGGTTTCTGGTTTCATCACGGGCACATGGCAAGGCGCCGGCCTTGGATTGTTGTGGGGCGGCCTAGTTCGCATGTTCATGTTGCATCACTCAACTTGGAGCGTGAATTCCGTGTGCCACGTGTGGGGTCAAAAGGAATTTCGCTCTGGCGATGAGAGCCGCAACAATCCCATCATGGGAATTCTTGCGCTGGGTGAAGGCTGGCACAACAATCATCACGCGTTTCCAGCCAGCGCGCGCCACGGTTTGAAGTGGTGGCAATTTGATTTAAGTTGGATTGTGATTCGATCGCTGCAACTTGTTGGTTTGGCCAGCAAGGTGCGCTTGCCTTCCAAAGAGCGCATGCAAGAGCGACGGCGGGTGAATGCCAAGGCGATTTAATTTCGTTGCAACACAGTAGAAGTTCAAAACCGCGGCCTCACACGCCGCGGTTTTTTATGCAATGATTGTGCTAGAAAGCGAGAACCCCAATGCAAACAATTCAAAACCAATCGCCCCCGATTGATATGTCGGTCATGGCGCCTGTTGTAATCATCTACTTGGCGATTTTATTGTTGGTCATCGTGGCGCATTGGAAAGCGTTCGCCAAAGCGGGGCGGCCAGGCTGGGTGATCTTTATTCCGTTCTACAACTTGTACGTCTGCATGCAGATTTCCAGCAAGCCGGGTTGGTGGTGGGTGCTGCTTTGCATTCCTTTTGTGAATATTATTTTTTCCATCTTGATGATGCGCGGCCTGGCGCGCAACTTTGGCAAGGGCGTTGGCTTCACTGTGGGCTTGTTGTTGTTGCCCATTGTGTTCTGGCCAATTCTTGCGTTTGGAGACGCGCGCTACAACGCAACGCCAGCGTGACTTCCTGCCTGACTTCCTTGTGAAGTTTGCGTGACGTGGTGGCGAGGCTCTACTATTGCCGCCGTTCCTGTTGAAGGCAATCACACATATAAGGCTGAATTTATGGCTGAAGAAAATTTGGACAATGTGCGTGAGCGAATTCGCCAGATTGATCTGGAGTTGATCGCGCACGCAGCGGAGCGTTCGCGCTTGGTGAAGCAAGTGGGGGAGATCAAGCGCCGCAAGAACATTGCCACCGTGGATTATGCGCAGGAGCGCGCCGTGCTTGACCGTGCGCGCGCCGCCGCCGAGCAGCATGGACTGGATCCAAACGTGGCGCAGGATTTGCTTGCGCGTTTGATACACGCGTCGGTGACGGCGCAAGACCAAGACAGTTTGAAATTTTCCGCGGCTGGTGTTGGCAAGAGCGCGGTGATTATTGGTGGCGGTGGTCGCATGGGCAAATGGATGAGCCGATTTCTTTCCGCGCAGGGATTTCAAGTTGGATCGCTTGATCCCGCGGGAACGCCAGAGGAAAACGCGTGGTCACACGACGCATTGCACGGCGCGGATTTTGTGGTGTGCTCCACGCCGCCCGCGGCAACGGCGCAGTTGTACGCAAGTTGGATTGCGCATCCGCCCAAAGGCATTGTGGTTGACATCGCCAGCATTAAGACGCCCTTGATCGAACCCATTCGCGCGTTGCAAAAAATCGGCGCGCGTGTTGCGTCTATCCATCCAATGTTTGGTCCCAGCATTGTTTTGTTGCGCGACGCGGATGTTGTGATTTGCGACACGGGTGACGCCGATGCGACTGAAGCCGTTGAAAAATTATTTAAGCCAACCACGGCAAACATCGTGCGCTTACCTTTGATTGATCACGACCGCGTGATGGCGGACTTACTCAGTTTGGCGCACGCAACAGCGATCGCCTTTTCATTGGCGTTGCCGCAAAGCGAGCATCCTGTGCGCAGCACCACATTTTTGGCGCTGGAAACTTTGGCGGCGGCCGTGGTGCGCGAAAGCCCCGATGTGTATTACGAAATTCAAGCGCGCAATCCCTTCTCTGGCGCGGCCGTTGAGCGTTTACGCGCCGCGATTGACCGCGTGGCGGCGGCGATCGCCTCTAAAGATTCGGCGGCATTTGCGCAATTAATGGGCGAAGGACAAACCCGCACGCCAAGGAACCAACGCAATACCTAAGCGCGCGGTGTTGTTTGATCAGTCGGCGATACGGAGGTGAAGAAACCAGGTGTAGTCTTTGGTGTGCGTGGCATTCCGAAGCCATTTATGTTGAAATACGCCATGATCACGCGTGTTGTGAAACACGGATATATTGTTCCATCTTCAAGTCATGATTCACAAAATTTTCCAAGGAGCTACTCATGCGAATTCAATTCTTTTCAGCAATCGTTCTTGTCGGTGTGTTAACCGCGTGCGCGGGTGCGCCAAAAACTGCCGAGGAAAAAAAATCACTTTCAGCTTCCGTGGCCACGTCTATTGAACTGGTGAAGAAGACTGATCCGACGATTGAGAAATTCTTCAAGGACAACTACGCTTACGCGGTTCTGCCAAGCGTAGGCAAGGGCGGATTCCTCATTGGTGGCGCCGGCGGCGATGGCGAGGTGTACAAGGGCGGCAAGTTGGTGGGCTATTGCTCCATGGGCCAAGGCACCATCGGCGCGACCATTGGTGGTCAATCATTTGATGAATTTATTTTCTTCAAGGATGAGACCAACTACAACATATTCACAGCGAACAAGTTTGCGTTCACCGCTCAAGTTTCCGCGGTGATGGTGTCTTCTGGAACCGGCGCTGCAACCAGTTACCGCGATGGCGTGGCGATCTTTACCAGTAATTCCCAAGGCGCCATGGCCGAAGCCGCTGTTGGTGGTCAACAATTTAAGTATGTCTCTTTGGACGCTGCGGCGGCAAAGGCAAAGTAATTCTGTAAACGCATGCGGTTGAAATCTGGAGCATTGCTCTAGATTTAGGCTTCTTTCAAGAATGGAGCCTTGTATGAGAATGAGTATTGACGGACGCGGACATATTCCGCGTCCGTTTTTTTGCGTGAACAAGATTTGTTCACGCATGTCTTGGCGATAGACTGATGGATGTGTTCATAAATATTTCCACATATTTATTCGCCCCACTCAAGGGGTTGGACGAGTTACGCGAACAATTACGCGCCGTGTGTCGCGTTGGCGAGCTGAAGGGCACGATCATGCTCAGCCCAGAAGGCATCAACCTGTTTGTGGCTGGAACGCGGGCAAATATAGATATTTTAATGAACGCCCTTCGCGCCATACCCGGGCTTGAGAATTTAACTCCAAAAGAAAGTCACAGCGATGCGCAGCCGTTTCGTCGGATGTTGGTGAAGATCAAAAGGGAAATTATCGCGTTTGGCGTGCAGGGCATTGAGCCCGCTCGGCGCACCAGTAAAAAACTGTCGGCGAAAGTGTTGAAACAGTGGCTCGATGAAGGCAAGGCCATCACGCTGTTGGATACGCGCAATGATTACGAAATTCGCATGGGGACATTTCGCGGCGCGTTGCCCGCGGGTATCTCGCATTTCCGCCACTTTCCAGATGCGGTGCAGAAACTGCCGGCGCATTTAAAGCATGAACCTGTCGTCATGTTTTGCACTGGCGGAATTCGCTGCGAGAAGGCGGGGCCCTATATGGAACGCGAGGGCTTTCAAAATATTTTTCAGCTTGACGGCGGTATTTTAAAATATTTCGAGGAGTGCGGCGGCGCGCATTATGACGGCGAATGTTTTGTTTTTGATCGACGCGTATGCGTTGACTCGGCGCTGCAAGAAACCAACTCCGCGTCTTGCTTTGCTTGCCAAATGCCGCTCACGCCGCAGGAACAGAAAGATGCGCGCTATGTCAAAGGGATTTCGTGCCCCTTTTGTATTGATCAGCCCGCGCGGCAGAGTCACGGCAACTTGCAATTGGATTAAACTTTATCCATGACTCACGCTCCGCAACATAGGCATAATGAAACGCGTTGCCCCATCACTGGCGCCATTGTCATTACCCTGGCCGTGGCCGCGTTGTTGGACATGGGCACATCAACGGCGCTCAGCCTGACAGATCATCAACCTAGCTTGCCGGTGGTCATGTTTCGAATTGCCGATGCATATGCAAGCCCTGTCGCATTAGTCACCTGCTTGATATCCGGCATTTTCTGGTCGCTCAAATTGCAAAAGGCGTTCAAGATTTTATTTGATGTGACCTTGTCTCTATCCATGCTCGCACTACTGGATAATTTGGTTGGCCTCATTGTGTGCCTGTTCGATAAGCAGGATAATCCAGCGTATTTGCTGCTTTCTGCAAGTTTTGTGTACATGGAAAACATAGCGGTATTCGCCGCGTACTACTGGAAGTTTGACCATCCGTATCAAGTGCGCATTGCCGCGGGTGAGAAAATTCATCCTGGAATTGTTTTTCCGCACAACATGTCCTCATTCGAATCGCTGACAGGTTGGCAACCAAAGTATGTTGACTATTTATTCCTGTCATTCAACACCGCAAGCACGTTTGGTCCCACGCTTCCAATTCCACTGCGAAATCCAATTCAAATTGGAATGATGTTGCAAGTCACTATCGCCATGGCGGTGCTAATCATGTTGGCCGCGCGCGCGATTGGTTTAATTAATTAATGTACTGCGACATTGTTGGCGCATGGTTTATTTTTTCGGCGCGCAACCTTTCGTTTACGGCATCAACTGCGTGGTTCAAGCCATTTTTGTTCTTGGTACCAGCGCACCGCGTCGCGGGTGGAATCTTCCACTGATCGGGCTTGCAATCCAAGTTCAGTCAAACTTGCCGAAGGATCGAAATACATGGATCGACGCGTCAGGCGTACGCCAGTCACCGTGGCCATGGGCATGCGATGCGAAACGTTGTCTGCCCACAACTCACTGATCCAACCAGCGGCAAGCGCCACAACATATGGAACTTTCTTGCGCGGCGCGGGTCGGTTGGTGATGCGCGCTAGCAATTCAAGCCAATGAACCAGCCGAGTGTTGTGCGCCCCAATTAAATAGCGCACGTTGGTGCGACCGCGTTGCATGGCGCGGATCAAGCCATCCGCGGCGTCACGCGCGTCGATCAGGTTAAATTCGCAATCCAAGTACGCCGGAATTTTTCCGCGGCAAAACGCAACCGCAAGACGTGTTGGCGGAGTTTGATTTCTGTCGCCAGGACCAATCGGAAGCGTGGGGCTGCACACAATCACTGGCGCGCCCTTGGCGGCAAGTTCAAACGCGGCGCGCTCGGCGCGAAATTTGCTCAAGCAGTAGGGGCCAATCATGTCCTGCTCTTGAAAGCGCGCGTTCTCAACGGCGCCAATAGTTTTCTTGGCCGATGTAAGAATGCTTTCGGTGCTGACATACAGCACGCGTTGTGCGCCGGCATCAAGTGCGGCGCGCATGACATGCACTGCCGCGACATGATTGATGGCATCAAATTCGCCGCGATTGCGCCGCCACAAGTTTGGATCAGCCGCAAGGTGGTACACCTGATCACAGCCGCGCACCGATTGATTGACCGCTGAAATATCGCGAATATCCGCGCGGACAAGCTCTATTTTGTTCAACGGCAAATGGGACACATTCGCGTTGGGGTGCTCAAGCACGCGAACGTGTTGGTTGTCGCCGGTGAGTTGATCCACTAGATGTGAGCCAATGAATCCCGCGCCGCCGGTGACAAGAATCATGGAAGAACTCGCAATTTGATTCGCGTAAAGAAGATTTGCAAAAAATATTTAGGAAAATCGCTTTGAGAAATTTCACATGGTTTCAGAGCGCATGCGTTGGTCACAATCACGCTAAGACTCCGCGTGGAAGCCTGGCCGCAAGTTCACGCAGGTGCGAGTGCGATGGGGTGAGTCGCTCGCGCGAAATTTTTTCCACCATTGCAACAACGGCGCGATTGATCGGGCAGGGGAAATCCGCCGCGAGGCGAATAAGGTGGCCGTTGTAGGCGTCAACTTCAGTGCGGCCACTGCCCATGTCCGGGCTCATTGAACAATAAGTCCCGCGCAGCGATGGCCGGAAAAAGACACCCATGATTTTTGGAAGCATTGGTGTGCGTAAAATTCGCATGACCGTGTCGGGGTGAAACGGACCAATGGTTGCCATTTCCAATCCGGCGTTTCGCAAAATGGAATAATTTTCGCGCAGCAACGCAAAGAACATTTTTTGCGCCAGCGGATCAATCAGCAATTGCGCGTTGTCCACGCCGGCGCTTGCTGCCAGTGGCGATATTGCGGCGTTGTACATGAGTTTTGTGGCTTTAAATGGGCGAATATTCGCCACGGTTTCAACTGGAAATAAATTTCCACTCGCCAACGCGCCAGCAAGAGTTTGAAAGTGTTCTTGTTGCGTGGCGTTCATATCCTTGCGCGCGCCAATGTGAAGCGCACCCGCGCGGGTGATGCGTGTGGCTGGTCGATCCGCAGCGCATTCTGAAACAAAAGATGCGATCGCCTCGGCTGGGTGGTGAAGCAACTCAAGCTGCGCGTCAAACCCGTTTTGAATGGGAACCACATATTCCATGTTGGCAATGCGCTGTATGACAGGCCCATTGTCGAATGTTTTTACGCACAGCAAAATTGTTTCGTTGGTTGGTGGCGACCACTCTTGAAATAAAACAAACTTGGCGCGCGTTTCCATTTGCCCATCAACGGACATTCCGTCGCGCTTTCCCTCTTCTATTTTTTTGGCATTGGAATCAACCATGGTCACATTCCATCCAGCGCGCGCCAGGCAAACGCCGGTGGCGATTCCAATTCCTCCAGCGCCAAGAATGTGTGCGGTGTGATTCATAATAGATAGAGAAACGTTGTCAGCGATTGCGGCTCATGGTAGGTAAATTTTCATATGGCATAAAATAGTCCTTGACGACAACCGAAATATATTTGCATTGGTTCACACTTTTGTGCGCATATCAAAGCACGCGCGTTGCAAGGGTTTGTTGTGCTCCTGCGCAGTATTCAAGTTCACTTAATTTCAGGCTTTTGTGGCGTTTTGAAGCACTCGTTCAACGGCGGACAGCGTTGCGTCAATTTCAATGGGCGCGTTTGCCGCTGGGTGGCCGTGCCCATCGTTTGTGTTCAACAATTTTTCTGGATCTTTCAGAATATGACCCGTGAGCATGGCAACCACGCGCTCGTGCGGCGCGATGATTCCGCGCGCCACCAGTTCGCGCACCCCCGCCACGCTTGCGGCGCTGGCGGGTTCGCAGCCAACACCACTTGAGTCAATCACTTGCTTGGCTTGCATGATTTGCTCGTCACTCACAGACGTCACTACTCCATTGGTGAAACGAATTGCCGCCACCGCGCGGTCCCATGAAGCGGGGTCGCCAATACGAATTGCCGTGGCGATTGTTTCCGCGCGCACGCTTGTACGCTTTGCAAAGTTGTTGGCAAAATCATGCGCGAATGGCGCCGCGCCACTGGCCTGCACCGACAAGAGTCGTGGAATACGCTTGATCAAACCAAGTCCGTGCGCTTCACGCAGCGCTTTACCAAACGCGGATGTGTTGCCAAGATTTCCCGCGGGCAACGCCACCCAATCTGGCGATTGCCACGCAAGTTGCTGCAGCAATTCAAACATGATTGTCTTCTGTCCTTCAATACGAAATGGATTGAGCGAGTTGGCCAAGTACACGCCCAGCTTTTCGCTGGATTCGCGAACCAAGCGCAAGCAGTCGTCAAAGTCGCCGCGCACCAACAATGTGCGCGCGCCATATGCCACTGTTTGAGCCAATTTTCCCATGGTAATGCGTCCCGCGGGAACCATCACCAGCGCCGGAATTCCCGCTTGCGCTCCGTACGCCGCAAGCGATGAACTGGTGTTGCCAGTGGATGCGCATGCGATCGCTGTGGCGCCGCATCGCTTGGCTTGCGTCACCGCGACGGTCATGCCGCGATCTTTAAATGAGCCGGATGGATTGAATCCCTCATGCTTTATCAACAAGTCTTTTACGCCCGCGAATTTTGAAATAACTGGACGATCTAGTAGTGGCGTGTTGCCTTCTGGGTGGCTGACAATGTCCGCGTCACTGATTGGCAGGACAAGTTCGCGAAATCTCCACACACCAGAACGGCCCGCCGCGGATCCGCGCATTGTGGCAATGCTCACTCGGCTGTCAAAAAGATTTTGTAATTCTTCGCTGCACAGAGCGGGCATGGCTGGCGTGATATCAAGCAGGCCGCCACACTTGGAGCATGTGGCAAGAGCAGTGAGGTCATTGAATTTCTCCCCGCATGCGGCGCACTTAATCGTGATACCTGTCTTGTTGATGTTGTCGCTCATGAAATCACCACGCGCAATAAATCATTCAACACGCCTGCCGCCGTGACGGCGGGTCCGGCGCCTGGACCGGAAATAACCAACGGGTTGTCACGATAGCGGGATGTGGTGAACACAAATTGATTATCCGTTCCGCTGAGCGAGCCCAGCAAGCTGCCAACCGGCACACCAACCAGACCCACTTTCACGCTGGCGCGCGTGATATTTGCGCAGTATCGCAGCACTTCGCCCTTGCTTGTCGCGCCACGCACGCGCTCGCTCCATGCGTGATCAAGCGACTCAAGTTGCTCAACAAAATCCGCTAATGAAATTTCCCGCATGTTGGCTGGCACCAAACTTTCAATCGCCACGTCGGTGAGTTCACCCACATAGCCAATCAGTCTTCCCAAGATCAATCCCTTGCGTGCCACATCGCGGCCCGACAAATCTTCGCGCGGATCTGGTTCTGTGTAGCCAAGTTGCATGGCGTTGCGAAGTGCGGCGGAAAACTTTCGTCCTCGGCCAAGTTCGCTAAACAAATATCCCATAGTGCCAGATGGACAGGCGACAATGTTCAAAATGCGATCACCGGAAGTGATGAGTTTTTCAACTGTGTCAATAATGGGCAAGCCCGCGCCGACCGTGGCTTCGTGTAACACTTTGCGGCCGCGTTTGCGCGCGTCATGAAGCAATGCGTTGGCGGAGGCGCCGTCGCAAGCCAATGGAATTTTATTGGCGATGACCAAGTCCATGCCGTGCCCGACGGCGCGCAGCAATGTTTCTCTCGTGTCGCCGCTGGAAAGATCAATGAGTACCGGACGTGTGAGCGCGTGTGAAGCAATATGTTCGATGGCTTGAGTTGGCGCGCCCGAGTGCGCATGCGGCATTGTCTTCAGAGAGCCGCCGCGTTGTTTATGCGCGCTTATGCCAGTCAGCGCACGCAAACTGAAACCCCGCTTTTCCAGCATAAATCCGCTGCAATCAAGCACGCCAATCACACGCAATGCGGCACGGTCATTGGCTGGCAACTCCGCAATTTGGCTTAGAAGTTCCTGGCCAATGCGCCCGCAGCCAAGCAAGATCACATCGGCGCCACGGCGACGCGCGGTTCGTCCGCCACCAAGTTTGTCCAAACTAAATGTGGAGTGAATAGCGCGCACAGCTTTGGGCACGCTAGCCTTGGTCACAATAAATGAAATATTGCGCTCAGAAGATCCTTGCGCGATGGCTATGACATTCACTTGCGCATCGGCGATACAACCCAGCACGCGCGCCGCAACGCCAGGTGTTCTTGCCATGCCGGAGCCAACAACCGCCACTGTGGCAACGCCAAGCAATACTTCGACTGAGTCAATTTCATTTCGCTCAAGCTCTATCGCAAACGCGGCGCGCAGTTCTTTTTCCGCAAGTGTCGCCGCGCCTTCTGGAACAGTGAAGCAAATCGAATGCTCCGAACTTGCCTGCGAAATTAGCGACACGGAAATTCCGGCGTGCGCCAACGCGCCGAATGTGCGCGCCGCAATACCCGGCACTCCAAGCATTCCATTTCCCGCCACGGTAACAAGCGCTTGCGCGGTCATTGCGGAAAGCGCGCGTACGGGCGAGCCTGCCATGGAGCGACCCTGCACAATTTCCGTGCCCGCGGCATCGGGTTGATTGAATGGACGAATGCGCAAAGTAGTTCGCGCGTCCAGTGGAATCAGCGCGCGTGGATGCAGCACTTTTGCGCCGTAATAGGCAAGTTCCGAGGCCTCGCGTGGATCAAGCAGGGGCACCACTCGCGCCTCCGGAATAATCCGTGGATCAGCGGTGAGAAATCCCGGCACATCCTTCCACAGCGTCACTTCTTTGGCGCCAAGCGCGCGGGCGGTCACAGTGGCGGTTAGGTCGGAACCGCCGCGCCCAAGCGTGACCACCGCTGCTTCACTTCTATCGGCGCCAGCCATGCCCCGCGCGATAAAACCTGGCACAACAACAACGTCTCCAGCGCGCAGCTTGCTTGGGAAAATATTTTGCGCGGCAATTTCAGTGCGCGCGATATCCGGAGCGGCGTCTCCAAATCGACCATCGGAGTGTAGAAAGTCCGTGGCGTCGACAACCCAGGCGGAAATATTTGCAACACGCAATGCGTCGGCGACAATTCGCGCCGCCAAGCGCTCGCCACGGGAAATAATTAAATCGCTCATTTGCGCCGTGAGTTCGCCCGCGCGCGATACTTGCTCGGCGAGTTTTTTGAGCTCCTTGAATGACTCGTCTATGTATGCATGCGTGACAGCGGCTGCGCCATCAATGGACTTTGCCACGGACATGTGCCGCTCAAAGAGAGCATCCGCTTGCGTATGAGCGGCGGCAAGATCGCCGGTTGCCGCGGCGCGCGCAATGTTCAATAGCAAGTCGGTCACGCCCGCCAGCGCTGAAGTGACAACAACGCGTTCGCCGCTGGTTCCCGAAAGAATGCCCACAACAGCGCGAATGGCGTCGGCGTTTGCAAGCGCCGCACCACCAAACTTGTGCACCGAAATTGGATTGGCGATGGTTCGCATGGCTTCAATGGATTAATCATGCCCGCATGCGAAGCGCATGTGCAAGCACGGCAATCAATTCACAGCGAGATTATGAGCGCAAATTACTGTAGTCAACAGCGATCAACTTCCCCTGTAGGTTGAGTAGCCAAAGGGGCTCAGCAGCAACGGAACATGGTGATGGCGCGAAGCGTTGTTCACATGAAATTCAATCGTGACCGATGGAAAAAAAGTTTCAATATTTTGCTGCGCAAACCAAGCGCCTGTTTCAAATGTGAATTTGTACTGTCCGGTATGCAGCGAGCCTGAGCCCAGAAAGTTTTTCACGCGACCATCACTGTCGGTTGAAGCGCTATGTAAATCCGACCAGGTTTCACCTTTTAAAATCTGGCAGCGCACCAACATTCCAGCGGCGGGCAAACCGCTTGAAGTGTTCAAGACGTGCGTTGAAAGTCCATGTTGTGCGGGTAAGGCCATTGTGTCAGGCTAAATCAGTTTCGCATGTCGGTCAATCTTTGTCTGAAAGGGTTCAAGGGAGACGCCACGAAATTGCCTCGTGGAATAATTCACTTTGTGAAAGTGGGATTATCTTGCGATGGGTATCTTCTAAATATGAGCGGTGACAATCACGGGCACGAATCCAAAAACGCTGATTACCGCGACTTCATCTCCGCTGAGTTCATGGCGCATATTCAGCCGCAATTGCGCGCGGTGGACGGCGTGGCGAATTTGTTTCAAGTGGGCGAAAGCGGCGGCTTGGAAACACCGAGCTCTCTCGGCTATTTGTGCGAACTATTTGATCTTGTGCAAAATAATTTACGCTCCGTGTTGCGTCAGCGCGTCGCGGATCGTGACTTCATTGACCAACGCACGCGCGCCTGCTTTGAACTGAATCGTAAGTTGCGCGTTGACTACGGTGACCGCGATTATCAAACCATCATTGGCCAAGAGGACGCTGACGGTCGCATTGTGGTCGGTCCCAAGAATAAATTTTACTGCAAGGCGGGTGGCGGTAAACCAGTCGCGCCAATTCCCGAATTTTTGCTTGGGCACCATGTGACTTTGTTCGGTCCGCCAGATGACGCCAAGCTTTCCATCAACGCCATGAACGCTTTTCATCGCAAGTTGCCTGGCGAGCCCGTGATCGTGGAGCAGTTGCTGCGTGATTTCAATGGCTCGCCCATGTGGGGCGCCGACGATGAGGATTCTAAAACACCTTTGCGCGCGGATCTGGTTCTTGCTGGCGAGAACCTGACCAACTGCTTCAAGAAAAATATTTCATTCACGGATCAGCGCACGGGCAAGAACTACGCGCTAGAAACCAGCCATTTATCCCAGCCAATCAAGCGATTTCCAGGGCTTGCCATTCCTTGCGCGTTCTTGTTCTACAAAAATAATCCGCTGCCGCTGCACTTGTATGACTTCGCGCTGCATCTTTACGCCAACTGGAACAACCCCAAGGCGTTGGCATTTTATGTACCAAAGTTGGAGAACGAGGAGGAGGCCGCCTATATCCGCGTCATGATTGAGAATGCCGAGCGATTGATTCAGCGCGCTCATCCGCAATACAAAACAGGCACCGTTCGCTTGATGATTGTTCTGGAAAATCCGCGCGCCGTATTTCGCGTGAACGAAATTATGGACGCGCTGCATCCGTATTTCGCCGGCGCCTCCCTGGGTTGGCACGATTATCTCGCGTCCACCGCGCGCTTGATGAAAGAGGACGCCAATTATCGCATACCGGTGAAGGCCGATCCCAACATCGTCATCAAGCACATCAAGGCCTCACATGATTTGTTGGCCGCGGTCGTGGGCTCGCGCGGCGGCATAAAGATTGGCGGCATGTACGGCGTTCTTCCTTCCGACAGCGACATGCAAAGCGATTCGTTTCAAGTTGCAATAAAAGGTTTCATCAAAGATGTCATCACGCAACTGAAGCGCAATTTGAACGGCTTTTGGGTGGCTCATCCTGATTTTGTGCGACTTGGTTTGGCGCTTGTTGAGGCGTGGAAACGATTTCAAAATGCGGACCGCGCCGCGTTGGACAATTTGGTGAAGGCGCTTCTGCTTCCCAAATATCACGGCGACATGTTGGACTTTATTCATGGCGCGGATGTCGCCGGGCTTGATCCAACCGACGCGCTCTATCCGCGCGCGCTTCTGGTGGCCGACGAAAAGCAATCCAACTTTATCGCCAACAATGATCCGCGCGAAATTCGCTACAACATTTTTCAGTCGCTGCAATATCTCACTGACTGGCTCAGTGGAAATGGTTGCGTCGCGCTTCCAGCCACGATCGACGGCGTTCCTGTTCGCGTGATGGACGATCTGGCAACCGCCGAGCGTTCGCGCTGGGAGGTGTGGCACGAGTTACACCACGGGCGATTTGATGTTGAAGAATTTGTGCGCATTGCCCACCAAGAATTGCGCTTCATTCAAAAAGATTTCTCCACCGTAGACAAAATCACACAGGTGAAATGGAATGAGCGCACGCGCAAGTGGTATCCCGTTGCAATGAACATCATGTTGCAGCTCATGAGCAGCGACAAGCCAGTTGAGTTTGCCTCGGAGTTACTGCTTCCATTCACGTTGGATTGCATTCGCAATGAAAGCGATCCGTGGAAAACCATGGCGCAGATCGAGCCAAGTAAATATCAATTACCGGCGCACGTGGCTCGATACCACGCTTACTTCAGCGCCTGCGGCAGCCACGCATTTGCCAGCGCCATGTCGCGCAAGCCTGTGTTGGACATGCGCGCCGCGGAGCAGTTGATTCAATCATTCAGCGTGGCCGATGTGCTTGAAGCCGCCAGTTTTCACGGCGACATTGGCGAGAGCGCCCGCACGCTTGATGCCACGGCCGCTGGAGAGCAATCAAAAGTGTTGCACACGGATGCCCAGAAACACGGGCGCGATTCAATCCACATCATGCCGAATGATTCGGCTGGTCCTCAACAACAAAAGTCTAATCACACTCTCGAGCAACTTCGCCTGCTTGGCGCGCGCTACTTGGAGAAATTTAAATTTAAATTCCTAATTTCAGCGCAAGGAAAGTCTGGCGAGGAAATGTTGGCGGCGCTGACGGCGCGACTGGAAAATTCGCCAGATCAAGAGCTTGACAACGCGCGTGAAGCGTTGTGGCAAATCACTCGCAAGCGTTTGTGCGCGCACCCACTTGACTCTATTGTCGAGCATATTCAAGCCGCAATGCAGCGGCGCAATGTTTGTGGCGCTTCAATGAGTGTGTCCGCGGCGGATGGCGCCTCTCAGTCCATCGAGTTTGGCCAACGCGCCGCTGCAAAGCCCGTCACTCCACAAACATGTTTTGAAATTGCTTCGCTGAGCAAAAGCATTGCCACATGTTTCGCCATGGAATATTTTCGCGCCGCCAATATTTCCCTTGATACATGCGTGAACGCCCTATTGGCAAAGACATCGTCGAGCATTCGTGTGCTTTCACTCAATCCCAAACATCCAGAATGGGCTGATCAAGTCACGCTGGCTCATCTCATGAGTCACGAGGCGCTCAACCTTCACTATGTCAGTGGTGTTTCCACGGATCGGCCAATGCCAAGCGCAAGCCAGTTGATCGCCGACCACGATCAATTTAACTATGAACCAACTGGAGTTCTCAGCGAACCCGGCAGCGCGTTTCAATATTCCGGCGGAGGCTTCATTGTGTTGGAGCATGTCATTGAAACACTTGCCGCGCAGGACATTGCAACGCTGACCGCGCCGTTTCTGCGCGCTCTACAAATGAACTTGTTCACATTTGAGCAATCCAATCAAGCCACTTTGGAATACGCCAGCGGTTATACCGATGCAGGTCAAGCAATTGAAGGCACTCGCATTATGTTTCCAGCTTTCGCAGCGGGTGCCGTCGCACCGCCGGCAGATGTGGCGCAATTTCTGCGCGCACTCACAAACGCGTATCACAATCTTGATGGTGCGGGTCCAATTTCGCATGACACCGCGGTGCGCATGTTGCATGGAGTGGACAAAGGCTCGCAAAAGTTCATGGGTTGCAATATGGGTCTTGGTATTTTCACGGCCAATGCCGGTCCAAATCGCTTGTGCATTCATCAAGGTGCCAACGACGGCTTTCGCGCGTTGTTCATTCATTGTTACGCGGGTCCTGATATGGGCGCGGGCTTGGTCGTTCTTGCAAACGGCGAACACAACGGCCTGTTGTTTATCGCGGAGGTCGCGCAGATTGTGTTGCGCCACTTCAAGATGCAAGGCGTTGATGCCACGCGTTTCCAAAACGAATTTATCGTCGATCATATTCCGCAGGAACAGCGCGTGAACGCCGGTTACCGTGAACTTATCTTTGGAGCTTTCCAAGCCGATCTTCCAGAAGCCATCGCGCGTCGTGGCGTGCGCGACGCGCTTGCGGATTTCAATTTTGCTGTTGGCGCGCGCATTGAAGAAGTTTCCAATCAACGCTTTGCGCGCGCTGAAAATCTGCTTTCGCCCAATCTTCCAACATTTGAGCCCGCGCTTTTTGGAAAGCAGGGGAAAGTTATGGATAGCTGGGAAAGTGTTCGTCACAATCCGCGCGAGTTCGACCACATGATCTTTGAAATGAAAAACGCCGCCGCGATTGATTGCGTAAGCGTGTCAACGCAATTTCATTTGGGCAATCATGCGCCCGCTATTCGCGTGCAAGGCTGGGACAAAGCTCATAAATGCTGGCAAGATATTGTCACGCGCTCTCCGCTTGAGGGGCATTCATTTCACGCATTCAACGCCGTGTCGCAAGGCGCGGAGTTCACGCGTATTCAAGTTTCCATGTATCCCGATGGCGGAGTGACAAGGCTGGCGTTGTACGGAAAAAATCTACCGCCGCAAGAGAAAGCCAAATTGTTCGCACAGCCTTGCGTTTCTTACCCTCCCTTTGATGCGCAAACGCGCAAGCCACTCACGCCCAAGTACGCGACCAACAACGACGCCATCAAGAGCAACCTCGCGCGCGCCAAGCAAAGTGAATTAGATCTTGCGTGCTCCGCCTTTGGCGCCACGATTGTTTCCGCGTCCAATCAGCATTACGGACCAGCCGCGCAAGTGATTTCTCCGTATCCGCCATTGAACATGTTCGATGGTCTTGAATCGGCGCGCAGTCGCGACATGGGGCACAGCGAAAATGTAGTAATTGCGCTTGCCAAGCCCGCGCGAATTGGCAGCGTTGAAATTGCTTTCACATATTTTGTGAATAACAATCCCCGTGAAATCACGGTCGAAGGCCTGTGCAACAACAAGTGGGTTCCGCTGGTCATGCGCACAAATGTAAAAGCCTTCGCCGCCAACTCAATTCAATTTTCCATCAATCACCCAGAAGTCTGCGACCAAATTCGCGTCACTGCGTTTCCAGATGGCGGCATGAATCGAGTGCGGGTGTTCGCGGCTCTATGAACACAAGCCCTTGCGTGTATTGTTCAATTTCTTACGCAATCCATTCACGCCCATGGATCAAATTCAATTTAAGATAGACGCGGCAACAACAAGCGCCGTATCTAGCGTTTTTTGTGGAAAGATAAAAGCATGAACAAATCAACAGACGAGCATCAGCACCAACAATTCATGCGCCGCGCCATCGCCTTGTCGCGAGAAAATGTTTCGCAGCGCAACGGCGGGCCATTTGGGGCCGTGATTGTGAAAGACACCCAAATTATTGGCGAAGGTTTCAACCGCGTTACCGCCAGCAACGATCCCACCGCGCATGCGGAAGTGGTGGCTATCCGCGCCGCCTGCGCCCACATCAACAATTTCGATTTGTCCGGCGCCGTTATTTACACAAGCTGCGAGCCGTGCCCCATGTGCCTGTCCGCCATTTATTGGGCGCGCCTTGCACAAATTTACTATGCCAACACCAAAATCGACGCCGCCAACATTCAATTTGACGACGACTTTATTTATCAAGAGATCGCAAAGACTCCACAGGCGCGCGCCATTCCCATGACTCAATTGTTGCGCGACGAGGCGCAGCAAGCGTTTGTTGATTGGCAACACAACAATAAAAAAATCGCTTACTGATGTTGCTTGGAGAGTGATTCAATCCAAGGCGAAAGCTTTTCGAAAGTTCGCGCATCAAGTTGGACTTGCATTTCAAACAATCATTTTGAATGAATTGTTATAAACCAATTTATAGGTGTGTATTTCGCATTTTTGCCATATTAGCCCCGCATTTGTCACACCTTTGTCCCGCGCGACCCTGGAGCATTTACATATCTGATAACTGTTAGACGCAACTTACGTTGCATTTGTCATCATCCTAAAAACATAATCCCCCTGTGAATGTTATGACTTATCGCCCAAAAGTTGCTGTCTTTTGGCGCATAAAAAACAAATAGATTTTTTTTATTTTATTCAGGCAACATCGTCCAATTCATCACCGTAGTGATTTATGCAGATTCTTTTCGTAATGAATCTGCAAGCTTGAGCATGCGGCACAGTTGACACATCAGATGAGCGATTAGACCCGCCTCATCTTTCAAAAATAATTTTACTTTCGAAGCGTATTTGTATGACTGAAGAGTTGTGCTTTGTTCTATATCAATTT
>SXGQ01095851.1_pt1 | contig 36738 bp, 32 predicted proteins | sample 3178371 | NCBI WGS metagenome assembly SXGQ01 (sample SAMN11356859, study PRJNA531348) | freshwater metagenome | isolation source: freshwater sample F1-20 | place: China: Fuxian Lake, Yuxi | collected 2017-12-25 | reverse complement strand
TTTGAGTGAGTCTTTAGTAGGGCCCGCTCCTCATGGGGTCGGGCCCTTCTTGTTTTTTTGACTTGCCATGGCTGGCAGAAGGTAGTTTTTTATGGAGTTCTTCATCATCTCCATGCTCAATGGTTTGAGCTACGGGTTGTTGCTTTTTATGCTCAGTTCAGGGCTCACGCTGATTTTCAGCATGATGGGCGTTTTGAATTTTGCCCATGCGTCCTTCTACATGATTGGCGCTTATTTCGGTTTCACACTGACCAACATCATTGGTTTTTGGCCCTCACTGATCATTGCCCCCATTCTGGTAGGCGGATGTGGTGTTATTTTTGAGCGCCTCACGCTGCGCAAAGTGCACAAGTTTGGACATGTGCCCGAACTCTTGGTCACCTTTGGCCTGTCTTATATCGTTTATGAATTGGTCCAACTCATTTGGGGCCGCACAGCGGTGGAGTTTGTGCCGCCAGAATTGCTCAAAGGCTCTGCATTCACTCTCATCAATCACACCACCCAAGGTCTGAGCATGGTGTGGGGTGCCGCGCCCGCTGAAATGTGCAAGTCCGTTGACGATGCCATTCGAATTGTTTGCTCGCCCTTTCCTGCAACGCGAGCCTTCATGATGTTTGTGGCCTTGTTGATGCTTTTGTCCTTGTGGCTCTTGCTTACCAAAACACGCATTGGCTTGGTCATTCAAGCGGCTCTGACACATCCTGAAACGGTGGAGGCTTTGGGTCACAACGTGCCCCGAGTTTTCATGATGGTCTTTGGTGCAGGCACTGGCTTGGCTGGTTTGGCGGGGGTCATTGGCGGCAGTACCTTTGTCACCGAGCCTGCCATGGCGGCCACAGTAGGATCCGTCATTTTTGTGGTGGTTGTGGTCGGCGGCATGGGTTCGCTGTCTGGCGCATTTTTGGCCTCCGTGCTCATTGGTGTGATTCAAACTTTTGCCATCGCGTTTGATTACTCTTTTGTGAGTGTGGCCAAAGATCTTGGCTTCCAACTTTCAGACGCACTTGCCAACAACTCAGTTTTGAAATTGACAGTCTCACAAGTGGCGCCCATCCTGCCTTACTTGTTCTTGGTCTTGATTCTGATTTTCCGTCCTAAGGGGCTGCTGGGAACCAGGGAAGGATGAGATCATGAAAACTTATCAATTTAAACCTTACAACGTTGGCCGATGGGTGATCTGGAGCTTGTTTGCCATCGTCTTGATTTTTGCACCGCTCATTTTCACCAGCAATTTGTCGGGCACCATGTTGGCACAGATGGGCATTGCCATCATTGCCTGCCTGTCTTACAACATTCTGTTGGGGCAGGGCGGTATGCTGAGTTTTGGTCATGCGGTTTACACAGGCTTAGGTTCTTTTGTGGCCATTCATGCACTGAATGCGGTCACAGCCGGCACCTCCAGCATTCCTGTGAGTCTGTTGCCCTTGATTGGCGGCTTTGCAGGCATTGGCTTTGCCGTTTTGTTGGGCTATGTGACCACCAAAAAATCGGGTACGCCATTTGCCATGATCACACTGGGTGTGGCTGAGTTGGTGTTTGCCATGTCACTCATGTTCTCAGAATTTTTTGGTGGCGAGGCAGGCATCTCGGGCAATCGTGTAGCTGGTCAAACGGTTTGGGGCATCACATTCGGCCCCCAAATCCAAGTCTATTATTTGATTGCCATTTACACCTTCGTCTGTGTAGCGCTCATGTATGCATTCACCCAAACACCCTTGGGCAGAATTTTGAACGCAGTACGCGATAACCCAGAAAGGGTTGAATTCATAGGTTACAACACGCAGCGTGTGCGCTACTTTGCCTTCATTATTGCAGGATTTTTTGCAGGTATCTCTGGCGGATTGGGTGCACTCAACTTTGAAATCGTGACCTCAGAAGTGGTGGGAGCAGGGCGCTCTGGTGGCTATTTGTTGTTCACTTTCTTAGGCGGCGCCACTTTCTTTTTCGGGCCCATCATTGGTGGCGTTCTTATGGTGCTTGCCTTTGTGCTTTTGTCTGAACTGACCAAGGCATGGTTGCTTTACCTTGGCTTGTTGTTCTTGTTCATGGTCATGTATGCGCCTGGCGGTATTGCGAGCCTCATCATGATGAACTTGCGGGTGGCAGCATTTGGCAAACTCAAACAGATTTGGGTCAGTTATTTGGCTTTGTTTGTCACGGGTTTCGTTGCACTCATTGGTGCAGGAGCCATGATTGAAATGGTTTATCACTTACAACTCAATTCTGCTTTGGGCGATACCCTGAAGTTCATGGGCACCACCCTGAATGCCAAGGGCGTGGACAGTTGGGTTGGATCCATCTTCATCATGCTCACTGGATTGGGATTGTTTGAAGTGGTTCGGCGTCATTTCCTCATTGAGTGGGGTGACATCCAAGTCGAAATTGAAAAAGAAATTAAACGTCGGGAGACAGCGTGATGTCTTATGCGCTAGAACTCAAAGATCTTCGAAAGAATTTCGGTAAAACAGAAATCATTCGCGGTGCCAATTTGGCGGTGAACGCAGGTGAACGTGTTGCCATCATTGGCCCCAATGGTGCTGGCAAGTCCACCTTGTTCAACCTCATCAGCGGCCGCTTTGGTCCCACCTGTGGTGAAATTCTTTTAAATGGCCAACGCATTGATCACAAAGCCCCTTACGAAATCAATCGCATGGGTTTGTCACGCAGTTTTCAAATCACCAACATTTTTCCAAAGCTGAGTGTTTTTGAAAACCTCCGATGTGCAGTGCTGTGGAGCCTTGGCTACAAATACACATTTCTCAAATTTTTATCAGGCCTTAAGGATGCCAATGAGTTGGCTGAGAAATACATGGCCATGATTCGCCTTGATAAAAAACGTGATCTGCTGGCCATGAACTTGACCTATGCTGAGCAACGGGCTCTTGAAATTGGTATCACCATTGCCGGTGGTGCCAACGTGATTTTGTTGGATGAACCTACCGCGGGTATGAGTAAAAGCGAAACCTCACGCTTTATCAATCTGATTAAAGAAGTGACCGTTGGCAAAACCTTGCTGACGGTGGAGCACGATATGGGTGTTGTGTTTGGCTTGGCCGACAAAATTGCCGTTGTGGTCTACGGTGAAGTCATTGCATACGACACGCCAGAGGCCGTTCGATCGAACGCCAGAGTCCAAGAGGCTTATTTGGGCTCGCACGTGGACGAAGAACAAGCAGGAGGTCATTGACATGCTAAACATCGATAACCTGCATGCCTTTTATGGCAAAAGCCATGTGCTGCATGGCGTGAGCTTCAATGTCAAGGCTGGCGAAATTGTTGCTTTGCTTGGACGAAATGGTTCTGGCAGATCAACTACTGCCAAAGCTATCATGGGTTTGGTTGATTGCCAAGGCGACATCCAATGGAAAGACAAACAAATTGTTGGCAAAAAGGCCTTCGAAATTGCACACCTTGGCTTGGGCTACGTACCCGAAAATCGCGATATTTTCCCCAAACTAACCGTTCATCAAAATTTGCTTTTGGGACAAAAAGGCAGTGGCAAAGGTGCTCGCTGGAGTTTTGACGACATGTATCAGATGTTCCCAAGACTTTTGGAGAGACAGCATACCGAGGCTGGTGTTTTGTCTGGCGGTGAGCAACAAATGCTGACGCTTTGCCGCACGCTCATGGGTGACCCCGATCTCATCATCATTGATGAGCCCACTGAAGGTCTGGCGCCCAAGATTGTGGTGTTGGTTGGTCAATACCTTCAAAAATTGAAAGAACGCGGCGTATCCGTTTTGCTCATCGAGCAAAAACTCACCATCGCCATGAAAATTTCTGATCGCGCGCTGGTCATGGGGCATGGCAGCATTGTGTTTGAAGGAACCCCTACAGAGCTAAATGAGAACACCTACATTCGCAAGGAATGGCTAGAGGTTTAAAACCTTGATTTGCTTTGTCCAAGCTATGCGTGCCGCGCCTGATGTCCTTGCTCCAAATGCGTCTCATGAGCGACATAAGGACTACCCACCAAGCTTGAAACCCCCTAGAATTGGGAAAAATAGAACGCCCGTTCTTTTTTAGTGACAGATACCACCTGAGAGGAAAGCAGCATGACCGCTGAATACAAAGTCATTGGCGATGTCGCCTTGATTACCATGAGCAATCCGCCTGTCAATGGATTGGGCCTATCAACTCGCATCGGTATCACCGATGGCCTGACCAAAGCCAACAGCGATGCTGCCGTCAAATCTATCATCATCACGGGTGCTGGCAATGCCTTTTCTGGTGGTGCCGACATCAATGAATTTGGATCGCCCAAGGCCATTCAAGAACCTAATTTACTAAGCGTCATTCGCGCCTGTGAGAACTCTGCCAAACCCGTTTTGGCAGCAGTTCACTCAGTTGCCATGGGCGGTGGATTGGAGTTGGCATTGGGTTGCCATTACCGCATCGCTGCACCAGGCTGCAAAGTGGCATTGCCTGAGGTCAAGCTGGGCTTGATTCCCGGCGCAGGCGGTACACAGCGTTTGCCCCGTGTCTTGGGCGTTGAACCAGCTCTGAACATGATTGTCAGTGGCGAACCCATCAACAGCGAAATGCTGGCCATGTTGCCAGGCCAAAAGTTGTTTGATCGCATGGCCACTTCTGCTGAATCCTTGGCTGTTGAAGCTATGGCCTACGCCAAAGAGTTGGCCGCACAGCATGCAGACGGTTCTGCTTTGCCGTTGGTTCGCAACTTGCCTTGCAAACACCCCCAAGGCGACGCTTACTTTCAGTTTGCGCGAAACATGGTCAAAGGCATGGCCAAGAACTATCCAGCACCGCCAAAGTGCGTGGATGCTGTAGAGGCAGCAACCAAGAAAAAATTTGAAGACGGCATGGTCTTTGAGCGTGAGATTTTTACCAACCTCATGTGGACCCCTGAGTGCCGCGCATTGCGTCACATTTTCATGGCCGACCGCGCTGCTTCCAAAATTCCAGATGTGCCAAACGACACACCTAAGCGCACCATTGCTTCCGTTGCCGTCATTGGGGCTGGCACCATGGGTGGTGGCATTTCAATGAACTTCTTGAATGCAGGCATTCCCGTCAAAATGCTCGAGATGAAGCAAGAAGCTTTGGACCGCGGGGTGGCCACCATTCGCAAGAATTACGAATCGCAAGTCAAAAAAGGCAAGTTGAAGCAAGACAAATACGACCAGCGTATGGCTTTGCTCACCACCACCTTGAGCTATGACGACATCGGCAGCGCCGACTTGGTCATTGAAGCTGTGTTTGAAGAGATGGGCGTGAAAGAAGCCGTATTCAAGAAACTTGACGAAGTGATGAAACCTGGTGCCATCTTGGCCTCCAACACTTCCACTTTGGACGTTAATAAAATTGCTTCTTTTACCAAGCGTCCAGAAGACGTGGTGGGCATGCACTTTTTCAGCCCTGCCAACGTCATGAAATTGTTGGAAGTCATTCGCGGTGCCAAGACCAGCAAAGAAGTTCTGGCCACCGTCATGGCCTTGGGTAAAAAGATCAAGAAAACTTCAGTGGTATCTGGTGTCTGCGATGGCTTCATCGGCAACCGCATGATTGAACAGTACAGCCGCCAAGCAGGCTTCCTGATTGAAGAAGGTTGCACACCTGCTCAAGTGGATAAAGCCGTTGAAAAATTTGGATTTGCCATGGGCCCCTTCCGCATGGGCGACTTGGCCGGTAACGACATTGGCTGGGCCATTCGCAAGCGCCGCAATGTTGAGCGACCTGGTATGAAGTACAGCAAAACAGCCGACCTCTTGTGTGAAATGGGCCGCTTTGGCCAGAAGACAAGCGCTGGCTGGTACGACTACCAGGCTGGTAAGCGCGATGCTATCCCCAGCTCGCTGGTGGTGGAAATGATTGAAAAACACCGTGCCGCTGAAGGTATCACCCCCCGCAAAATTTCGGATGAGGAAATCGTACAACGCTTGGTGTTCTCCTTGGTCAACGAAGCCGCTCACATTTTGGAAGAGGGCATTGCCAGCAAAGCCAGCGACATTGACATGGTTTACCTCACGGGCTATGGCTTCCCCATTTTCCGTGGTGGCCCCATGTTGTACGCAGACCAAGTGGGCTTGTTCAATGTGGCCGAAGCCATGAAACGCTTCGCGAAAAATCCCCATGACGATGCCGCTTTCTGGCAACCCGCACCGCTGCTTGCCCGTTTGGTGGCAGACGGCAAAACTTTCAACTGATCAGAGGTATTCAATATGACCAACGCCGTCATTGTTTCGACCGCACGCACACCTTTGGCCAAGAGCTGGAAGGGTGCTTTCAATATGACCCATGGCGCCACATTGGGCGGCCATGCTGTTCAACACGCCGTTCAACGCGCTGGCATTGATGCTGCAGAAGTTGAAGACGTCATCATGGGGTGTGCCACACCCGAAGGTGCTACTGGCGCCAACATTGCACGTCAAATTGCCTTGAAGGCTGGCTTGCCCATTTCTGTGTCTGGCATGACTGTCAATCGTTTCTGCTCATCTGGCTTGCAAACCATTGCGTTGGCAGCGCAGCGCATCATCGCTGGCGAAGGTCAGGTTTATGTGGCCGGTGGCGTAGAAAGTATTTCATGCGTTCAGCAAGAAGCCAACCAACACATGTTGCAAGATTTGGCTTTGGCCAAAATGAAACCAGAGATTTACTGGAACATGTTGCAAACTGCCGAACAAGTGGCCAAGCGCTACAAAATTGGTCGCGATCGCATGGATGAGTATGGTGCTGCCAGCCAACAAAAGGCATGTGCCGCCCAAGCAGCTGGTTTGTTCAACGATGAAATTGCACCCATCACAGTGTCTGCGGGTGTGATTGACAAAGTCATGGGCCTCATGACCAAGCAAGTGACGGTCAGCGTCGATGAAGGCTTGCGTGAAGGTACCACTGTAGAAGCGATTGCAGGTTTGCGATCTGCGTTGCCTGGAGGTTTGGTTTCTGCTGGCAACGCCAGCCAGTTCTCAGACGGTGCAGGCGCTTGCGTCTTGATGGACGAAAAATTAGCCGAGCAACGTGGCTTGAAACCTCTCGGCCGTTTCTTAGGCTTCGCAGTTGCAGGCTGCGAACCCGACGAAATGGGCATTGGTCCTGTTTATGCAGTCCCCAAAGCATTGGCTCGTTTGGGCCTCAAAGTCTCCGACATCGATTTGTGGGAATTGAATGAAGCCTTTGCGGTGCAAGTTTTGTATTGCCGTGACACATTGGGCATTCCTCCCGATCGTCTCAATGTCAATGGTGGTGCTATTGCCGTGGGTCACCCTTATGGTGTGAGCGGTCAGCGTCTCACAGGTCATGCTTTAATCGAAGGCAAACGCCGCGGTGCTAAGCGTGTGGCTGTCACCATGTGCATTGGTGGTGGCATGGGTGCTTGCGGTATTTTTGAAGTGCTCTAAGCGCACACGCCAAACATTCACTGAGCATCCACGGGCGACCCGCTATCCATGCAGGCCGCCCGTTTTCATTTTCATTGAGATCTATTTGCCATGAGCCTTCGGACTACTTTGAATTTTTTGTTGTACGAATGGTTGGACGTTAACCAACTGCAACAACGCGCGCGTTTTGTCGACCACAGTCAAGAAACATTTGATGCCGTGTTAGATACTTGTGAGCGCATTGCCCGCGAAAAATACGCACCTTTCAATCGCTTGGTGGACACCGAAGAGCCGCGCTTTGATGGCGAGAAAGTGATCTTGCCGCAAGCAACACATGATGCACAGAAAGTCTATGCCGAATCCGGCATGCTCAGCGCAGCGCAAGACTACGAGATCGGCGGCATGCAGTTGCCCTATACCGTTGAAGCGGCGGCCAATACTTTCTTTGCCATGGCTTCCGTCAGCATGGGCTCGGGTTTATTGACTGTCGGCAATGCCAATTTGCTGATGGCGCATGGTTCGGAGTTGCAAAAGAAAGTATTTGCACTCAATGAGTTTTCAGGCCGTTGGTCTGGCACCATGTGTTTGTCTGAGCCTCAAGCAGGTTCTTCATTGAGCGACGTCATGACACGTGCCACGCCTGATGGCGCTTCGTTCCAACAAGATCCCCTGGGTGCGCGCTATCGTCTCAAAGGTAACAAGATGTGGATCTCGGCGGGTGAACATGAACTCACAGAGAACATCATTCATTTGGTTTTGGCCAAAATCCCAGGCCCTGATGGCAAGTTGATACCTGGGGTTAAAGGCATTTCCTTGTTCATCGTGCCCAAGAAAATGGTGAACACCGAAGGTCAATTGACGGGTGTTCGCAACGATGTGGCGTTGGCGGGTTTGAATCACAAATGTGGCTGGCGTGGTACCACCAACACGCTGCTGAATTTTGGCGAGGGCAAGTTCAAAGTTTCGACCGACAACACAGATTCGGATGGATCTGGCGCAGTGGGTTACTTGGTTGGCGAACCAGGCCGTGGTTTGGGCTACATGTTCCACATGATGAACGAAGCACGCATTGGTGTGGGCCTGGCAGCCACCATGTTGGGCATGGCTGGCTATGAGGCCAGCTTGGATTACGCCAAAATCCGTCCACAAGGTCGTCCCGTTGCCGGTGGCACACAGAAGGTGGTGAAGGATGCTGCGCAAGCGCAGGTTCGAATCATTGAGCACGCCGATATCAAGCGCATGTTGCTGGCCCAAAAATCCTACTGTGAAGGGGCACTTGCACTTGAGTTGTATTGCGCCAAGTTGGTGGACGAACAGCACACGGGTTCTATTGAGAACGCCGACGAAGCACGCTTGTTGCTAGAAGTTTTAACGCCCATTGCCAAGAGTTGGCCCAGCGAATGGTGCCTGGAAGCCAACAGTTTGGCCATTCAAATTCATGGTGGCTATGGCTACACCCGAGATTTTCCCGTGGAACAGTACTGGCGTGACAACCGCTTGAACATGATTCATGAAGGTACCCATGGTATCCAAGGCATGGACTTGTTGGGCCGTAAAGTGTTGTTGGAAGAGGGTAGGGGCGTGAAACTGTTGGCGGCCCGCATGTTGGCAACTGTGCAAAAAGCACAAGCTTTCCCTGATTTGGCCGATGACGCCAAAGCTCTGACTGATGCGCTTCAAAAAGTCACGCAGGCCACTCAAATGGCTTGGTCTACAGGCCAGCCGCAAGAGGCCCTGGCCAATGCCGTGCCGTATTTGCAAGCATTCGGGCATTTGGTCTTGGCTTGGGTTTGGTTGGACGTCAGCGCTTCTTGCCGAGGTGGCGCATCACCTGCACAGACAGGCCGACAGGCTGCTGCTAAATACTTTTACCGCTACGAGTTGCCCAAAATTGATGCTTGGCTCAATGTGGTTGGCAATCGCGACATGACCTGTGCCAATTTATCCGAGGAGGCATTCTGATGAGTCAAATTAACCATGCGTCTAAAAGGCTGCACCATGTTGTGATGTGGACTCTGAAAGAGGAAGCCCAAGGGCAATCTAAAGCGCAAAACATGCAAAAAGCGCGTGAAGTGCTCATGAGTTGTTCAAGCTTAGTGCCCGGCATTGAACTCTTTGAAGTCGGCCTCAAGACCGAGGGACTTGATTGCACTTGCGATGTGATTTTGAATTCTGTTTTCAAAGATGAAGCTGCATTGACTGCCTACCAAAACCACCCAGATCACCAAGACATCAAACCCTTCATGAAAGACATTGTTGCTCAGCGACAGTGCATGGATTTTTGGAACTGATTTTTTACAAAGGATTGAACATGACACGTACTGTCAAACAACTTTTCGATTTAACGGGCCAAACTGCATTGATCACGGGCGGCTCTCGTGGCCTTGGATTGCAAATGGCGCATGCCCTAGGCGAAGCTGGTGCGCGCTTGATGTTGAGCTCGCGCAAGGCGGATGATTTGCAAGAAGCAGTGGCCGAATTGAAAGCAGCAGGCATTGATGCTGACTTCATAGCTGCTGATTGCGGTAAAGAAGAAGACATTCGACGCCTGGCACAAGAAACCGTCAAAAAAATGGGGCGCATCGACATCTTGGTCAACAATGCCGGTGCCACTTGGGGTGCTGCTGCAGAAGTGCACCCTGTTTCTGCATGGGACAAGGTGATGAACCTCAATGTGCGCGGTTATTTCATCTTGGCTCAAGAAGTCGCCAATTTGTCCATGATCCCTAACGGCCGTGGTCGCATTTTGAATGTGGCTTCCATTGCTGGTTTGGCGGGCAATCCACCCGAGATGCAAACCATTGCGTACAACACTTCAAAAGGTGCTGTGGTCAATTTCACCAAAGCATTGGCAGGTGAGTGGGGCCAACACGGCATTACTGTGAACGCCATTTGCCCAGGCTTCTTTCCCAGCAAAATGACTTACGGCTTGCTCGAGAAAATGGGCGTCGATCGCATGGCCAGCCATGCACCTCTGCGTCGCTTGGGCGATGACGAAGATTTGAAAGGCTTGACCTTGTTGTACGCCAGCGAAGCCGGCAAGCACATTACCGGCCAATGGTTGGCTGTAGACGGTGGTGTGAGTGCCATCATTGGCGGATAAGCATTCCATGAGCATTCCATTTGGCGTCCACATTCCATTTGTGGCCAACCTTGGCTTCTCCTTAGAGAAGTTTGAAGATGGCACATCTGAATTGCATTACAGCCCCCGCCCTGAGCATCACAATTCATTTGACATCACCCATGGTGGTGCTGTCATGACTTTACTTGATGTGGTGATGGCCACGGCCGCACGCAGTGTAGAACAAGACATGGGTGTCGTCACCATAGAGATGAAAACAAGTTTCATGCGACCTGCCCAAACCACTGGCGATGAGCATTTGGTGGCCAAAGGTTTGTTGCTCCATCGAACCAAAACTATGGCCTTCACAGACGGCAAAGTGTATGACGCCGCAGGCCAGTTGTGTGCGCACGCCACCGGTACTTTCAAATATGTCAAAAGAACCCCCTTGGTGACTTCTCCCATTTCAACTGACTAATTAACTTCAAAAAGAGACAAACATGCCTACAAATCACATCGTCGTTTTAGACAATCGCCCAGAAGGTGAGGCCAGCGCTTCTAACTTCAAGTTGATTACTGCCCAAACACCTGCGCTTCAAGAAGGTCAAGTTTTGGTGAAGCACCATTACCTAAGCTTAGACCCTTACATGCGAGGCCGGATGAACGCTGGTACAAATTACGCACAACCTCAACCCTTGGGTGAAGCCATGATTGGCGGTACCGTCGGTGAAGTGGTTGAAAGCAAACATGCCAAGTTCACAGTGGGTCAAACGGTTTTGTGCATGGGTGGCTGGCAAGAGTACAGCGTGATCAACGCCGATGCTGTGGGTGCACTCAAGCATGTGAACGCTGAAAAAATTTCGATCAACCATTACCTCGGTGCCGTGGGCATGCCTGGCGTGACAGCTTGGTATGGCTTGGTCAAAATCATTCAAGCCAAACCTGGTGCAACAGTCACCGTCAGTGCAGCCAGCGGTGCTGTTGGCAGTGCGTTTGGCGCTTTGGCCAAGGCACGTGGCTTCCGTGTGGTGGGTATTGCGGGTGGTAAAGCCAAGTGCGATTACGTGGTCAATGAGCTGGGTTTTGATGCGTGCGTTGATTACAAAGAACATGCAGACTACATCTCCTTGTCTAAAGCACTCAGAGATGCTTGCCCCAATGGCATTGACGGCCATTTTGAAAACGTGGGAGGTATGGTGCTAGATGCCGTGATGTTGCGCGCCAATGATTTCTCGCGCATTGCCGTGTGCGGCATGATTGCGGGTTACAACGGCGAACCATTGCCCATGACCAATCCCACCTTGATTTTGAAGAGCCGCATGGCCATCGAAGGTTTCATTGTGAGCGAGCACATGGAAGTCTGGCCTGAAGCTCTGGCTGAACTGGCTGAGTTGATTGCCAGTAGCAAATTCAACCCTCGACAAACCATTGTACAGGGCTTGTCGGCTGCACCCGAAGCTTTCCTTGGTTTGCTCAAAGGTCAAAACTTTGGGAAGCAACTTGTGAAGTTAATTTAAGTCGGCACCCATCCAGAAAGTCAAGCCATGAGCCAACTGATTCTTCATCACTATCCAACATCCCCGTTTGCAGAAAAAATCCGGTTGATTTTGGGTTACAAAAAGTTGGCTTGGCAAAGCGTGATCATTCCCATGATCATGCCAAAACCAGACCTCACGGCCTTGACCGGTGGCTATCGACGAACACCTGTTTTGCAAATAGGTGCTGATATTTATTGCGACACCGCTTTGATCGCTGATGTTTTAGAGAAATTGGCACCTGCACCAAGTCTCTATCCAGCACCTGTCAATGGCGCTTCCAGAATTGTGGCGCAATGGGCAGATAGCCAAGTTTTTCCTGCAGCCATGGCGTATAACTTTCAACCATCAGGCATAGCCGATGTGTTTGCCGGCGCACCCGAAGCGGCTGTCCAAGCCTTTGTGGCCGACCGAGCTGCCATGCGCGGTGGGGCTGCAAGAATGTCATTGGGGGAGGGCACCAGCAGCTACAAAAGCCAATTGCGCCGCTTGTCTGACATGCTCACTGAGCATCCCTACTTGATGGGAGACATGCCCACCATTGCTGATTTTTCAGCTTACCATCCCATGTGGTTCACACTTGAGCGCACACCCAGTGTGGCGGGCATCTTGAATGCCACGCCATTGCTGAAAGATTGGATGGCCCGCATGAAAACCATCGGACATGGCCAATATGAAAAGATGAAGTCTGATCAAGCGGTTGAAGCGGCGAAAAACGCAACACCCGCCGATGTTTCTCAACTTGCATTTGTGGATGATCATGGCATTGCTCTAGGTTCAGAGGTGACCATCACCGCCGACAATTTTGGCTTAGAGCCCACGCCAGGCATTTTGGTGGCCGCCACCAAAACACGACTGATATTGCGCCGAGAAGATGACAGAGTAGGCACAGTTCATGTTCACTTTCCCCGCAACGGATTTATTTTGAAGAAGGTCAAATCATGATTCGCAATTTTGAAAACAAAACAGCTGTCTTAACTGGCGGCGGCTCTGGCTTCGGTTTGGAGTGCGCGCGCATTGCGGCCCGACTGAAAATGAATGTGGTGCTGGTCGATGTGCAGCAAGATGCACTCGACAAAGCAGAAGCGGAAATCAAGGCCACAGGCATCAAGGTTTTTGCCAAGCGTGTTGACGTTTCCAATGCTGAGCAAATGGAAGCCCTGGCCAAAGATGTCCAAGCGCAGTTTGGCGTACCTCATTTTGTCTTTAACAACGCTGGTGTTGGGTCTGGTGGTTTGATCTGGGAAAACACCGTGGCCGATTGGCAATGGGTGATGGGCGTCAATGTTTGGGGTGTGGTGCACGGCGTGCGCCTGTTCACGCCCATGATGTTGGATGCTGCCAAAAAAGACCCTGGTTACGAAGGCCACATCGTGAACACCGCCAGCATGGCTGGTTTGCTCACTGCCCCCAACATGGGCGTGTACAACGTCAGCAAACATGCGGTGGTAGCGCTTACCGAGACCTTGTACCAAGATTTGAAATTGGTCACTGACCAAGTCAGTGCCAGCGTGTTGTGTCCTTACTTTGTTCCTACCGGTATTAGCCAAAGCCACCGCAACCGTCCTGCCGATTTGCCCCACCAAAAAGCCACCAAGAGCCAATTGATTGGTCAAGCCATGAGCGACAAGGCGGTCAGCAGCGGCAAGGTGTCAGCAGCCCAAATGGCTGAAATGGTGTTTGAGTCCATTGCCAACGATCAGTTCTACATTTACAGCCATCCGCAAGCTTTGGGCAATGTCCAAACCCGCATGGAAGCCATTGTTCAACAACAAAATCCGCCCAATCCTTTCGCTGCACGCCCCGATATTGGCGAAAAACTCAAAGCCGAACTGCGCAGTTAAAAAAGGCCACCGGAGTGTGGCAAACTCGTTGGCTTTGGTACAAAGATCTATAAAAGTTAGCCGACGAGATGCAGAAAATATTGGGCCAATTGGCCGTTGAAATCAAAATTCGTCCTGAGCAAGTTCAGGCGGCCGTAAGTTTGTTGGATGGTGGCGCTACCGTGCCGTTCATTGCCCGTTACCGCAAAGAAGTGACCGGTGGCTTAGACGACATCCAATTGCGTGAACTTGAGTACCGTTTGGGCTATCTGCGTGAGATGGAAGAGCGCCGTGCCACCATCCTCAAAAGCATTGCCGATCAAGGCAAGCTGACCCCTGAGTTGCAATTGGCCATTGGCCAAGCAGTTACCAAACAAGACTTGGAAGATTTGTACTTGCCCTTCAAGCCCAAGCGTCGCACCAAGGGAATGATTGCCAGAGAGGCTGGCATAGAGCCTTTGGCAGATGCTTTGTGGGCCAACCCTTCGCTCAATCCACAAGACGAAGCGCAAGCCTATTTGAAGCCAGCAGATGCCATTGAAAGCGCTGACTTTTCAACTGTAGGCGCAGTGCTAGATGGCGTTCGAGACATTTTGTCTGAGCGTTGGTCAGAAGATGCTTCCCTTATTCAAGCCTTGCGTGAGTGGCTTTGGAAAGAAGGTTTGTTCACCAGTCACTTGGCCTCGGGCAAAGATGAAAATCAAGCTGAAGTGGCCAAGTTCAGAGATTACTTTGATTACAGTGAGCCGATTGGCCGGGTTCCTTCACACAGAGCCTTGGCCGTGTTCCGGGGTCGTGCTTTGGAATTCTTGGATGCCAAGCTTTCTTTGCCTGAACCTGAAGCGCTGAATTCTTCGGTAGCCCCCCTAACAGCCACCGCAGCAGCCCAAGCCGCCAGTGCTTTGGCCGAAGGTCGCATCGCTTTGCACCTTCACTGGTCGCACAGCGCAAGGCCTTCTGACGATCTCATTCGCAAAACTGTTTTATGGACCTGGCGAGTCAAGCTCAGTTTGTCATTAGAGCGCGACCTTTTTACACGGCTTCGTGAAGAAGCCGAAAAAGTGGCCATCAAGGTTTTCGCAGACAACCTGCGCGATTTGTTGCTGGCTGCCCCTGCCGGTCCTCGTGTGGTTTTGGGCTTGGATCCCGGCATTCGCACAGGTGTCAAGGTTGCGGTGGTCGATGCGACAGGCAAACTCGTAGAAACTTCAACGGTGTACCCCCACGAGCCTCGCCGTGATTGGGATGGCTCTTTGTACACCTTGAACAAACTGTGTCAAAAACACGGTGTCAATTTGATCGCCATTGGCAATGGCACTGCCAGCCGTGAAACCGACAAACTGGCCGCCAATCTCATTAAGCAACTCCAAACACCCGACAGCCCTGAAATTCAAAAAATAGTGGTGAGCGAGGCGGGCGCTTCGGTGTATTCGGCAAGCGAGTTTGCCAGCCAAGAAATGCCAGATGTCGATGTCAGCTTGCGTGGTGCAGCTAGCATTGCGCGGCGCTTGCAAGACCCTTTGGCCGAGTTGGTCAAGATCGACCCCAAATCGATTGGTGTGGGTCAGTACCAGCACGATGTCAATCAAACAGAATTGGCGCGAACTTTGGAAGCGGTGGTGGAGGATTGCGTGAACGCTGTGGGCGTTGACTTGAATACAGCCAGTGTGCCATTGTTGTCTCGCGTTTCTGGTTTGTCGGGCGGAGTCGCTAAATCTGTGGTTCGTTGGCGTGAGGCCAATGGTGCATTCAAAAACAGACAAGATTTATTGAAAGTAACGGGACTGGGAGCTAAAACCTTCGAACAAAGTGCAGGATTCTTGCGCATTCGCGGTGGCGACAATCCATTGGACATGACGGGCGTACACCCCGAAACCTATCCCGTGGTGGAGGCCATCATGGCCAAGGTGGCACAGCCCGTTGAAAACGTCATGGGCCGCGCAGACATGCTCAAAACCTTGCGGCCAGAATTATTTGCCAACGAAAAGTTTGGCGTGATCACGGTTAAAGACATATTGGTTGAATTGGAAAAACCTGGCCGTGACCCTCGACCCGATTTCAAAGTAGCCCGATTCAACGAGGGTGTTGATGACATCCGTGATTTGAAAGAAGGCATGATTTTGGAAGGTACTGTCAGCAACGTGGCGGTATTTGGCGCATTTGTCGATTTGGGTGTTCACCAAGATGGTCTGGTCCACGTCAGTCAACTTAGCAACAAGTTCATCACCGACGCACGCGAAGTGGTAAAAACGGGAGATATCGTCAAAGTGAAAGTGACTGAAGTCGATGTGGCTCGCAAACGCATCGGCCTCACCATGAAGCTCAGCGACGCTGCACCTTCTGGCGCTCAACGTGGACGTGAAAATAAGTTTGAAGGCGGGCCTCGTCAGGGGCATCAAAACCATCGTGCGCAGGGTCCTGTTCAAACTGGCAATTTAGGCCAAAGCGCCATGGCATCGGCGTTTGCCAAACTGCAGAAAAAATCTTGATGCGCCTCAAGTCTTTCAAACACCTTCACTAACGCTGACATGAAAGCCCTTTGTATTTACGCTGGTCCGCAAGCCAAGCAGCATTTGGCAAGGCACGGCTTGAGCGCATCCGATGTTGGGGTTATTCCAGCCGCTGCAGGGGGTCCAAAAGGTTTGATACTGGGACCAATCGACAGATTTTTGTTCAATGAATGGCTTCCCAACAGCCAACAGTCAATCGATTTGGTAGGTGCCTCCATAGGCGCTTGGCGAATGGCCACAGCTTGTATGCCAAACAGCCTCGCAGGACTGCTTCGCCTAGAGCACGATTACATTCACCAGCATTACGAGTTAAAGCCAGGTCAAAAGTTTCCGAGCGCTCAACAAGTCAGTGATGCCTTTCGAGACAATTTGGATTTGTTTTATGGCGGTTCAATTGAGTCTTTGCTCACGCATCCCAGATACCGATTGCATGTGCTAACGTCTCGCGGCAAAGGCTTGCTCAAGCGCGAGCATCCTTTGTGGAGTCCTTTGGGCTATGGCGTGGCTTTCTTGAGCAACGTCATTCATCGCAAGGCCATGGGTGCAACGCTAGAGCGAGTGGTGTTTTCTTCTTCTGGTCATTTGCCCTTTGGCACACAAGATTACGCAACCAGGCACTTGGCACTCACGCCCAATAATTTCATGGATGTGCTGCAAGCCAGTTGTGCCATTCCTTTTGTTTTGAAGGCGGTGCACAACATTGAGGGTGCTCCCAGTGGTGCCTATTGGGATGGTGGCATTACCGATTACCACTTGCACCTTGATTGGCAAAACAGCGCTCATCCTGAGCAACATAGGGGTATTGTCTTGTACCCTCACTTCCAAAAATCTGTGGTGCCAGGCTGGCTAGACAAGACACTGAAATGGCGCCACAAAGCCACCTCATTTTTAAGCAACACGGTGGTTTTGGCGCCAAACCCGGAGTGGATCAAAACATTGCCCAATGGCAAATTGCCTGACCGAAATGACTTTACAACCTACGGCCAAGATTTGCAATCAAGGGTCAAGGTATGGAAGGCGGCAAGCTCTGCCAGCCAGCAACTTGCCGACGAACTGGCCCAATGGCTTCGCCAACCTCACATGGCAAAGGTACAAGATCTCTGATCACATGGAAGTGATGAGCATCTCTCGGTATTCTTCGGGCGTGGCAATGCGGGGGTTGGTTTTGTGGCAGTGGTCGGCCATGGCGCCATGAATCACAGCGTCAAACAAGGACTCGGTCACGCCCATGGCCTGCAAACCCGATGGCAAGCCTAGGCGAGCATTCATGTCTTGAATGGCTTGTGGAATATCAGACCCTGAACTGAGTCCCATCACTTGGGCCATTCGGTTCAAGCGATTTTCTTTTTGCATGGACTCGGCGCTGGCATTGAACTTCACCACGGCGGGCAAAAACATGGCGTTCAAGGTGCCATGGTGCAAGCTGGGATTCACGCCGCCCAAGCTGTGGCTCAAAGAGTGGACACACCCCAAGCCCTTTTGAAATGCCATGGCCCCTTGCATGGAGGCACTCATGAGGTGCATTCTGGCTTCTTTGTCTAGGCCGTTTTTGGTCGCCCGTTCGATGTGCGCCCAAGCGCGTTGCAAGCCATCCAAACCAATGCCATCGGCGGGTGGGTTGAAGGCGGCGGCCATGAAAGTTTCCATGCAATGCGCAATGGCATCCATGCCGGTGGCTGCCGTGAGCATGGGAGGCAATCCATAGGTGAGCTCTGGATCGCAGATGGCGGCTTTGGGCACAATGAACCAGGAGTGGAAACCCAATTTGCGGCCATCGTCCACAATCAAAATGGCACCACGTGCTACTTCACTGCCCGTGCCACTTGTAGTGGGAACAGCAATGATGGGTGCCACTCGGTCGGTAATTTTGAGCGAGCCGCCTTCAATGGTGGCGAAGGTTTTGAGTGGGCCATCGTGGCTGACGGCAATCGAGGCACATTTGGCGCAGTCAATGGAAGAGCCGCCGCCCACCGCAATCAAACCATCGCAACCATTGGCTTTGTAAACAGCGCTGGCAGCTCTGACAGCCGCTTCTGTGGGGTTGGAAGGTGTTTGATCAAACACGGCCACCTTCACGCCCTCAAGCGCATCCAATGCCTTTTGCAAAACGCCTGCCGCCTTGACTCCTTGGTCGGTGATGATCAGGGGCTTGTGAATGCCAACCCTTTCACATTCCTGTTTCAAATGCTGAATGGCGCCGAAATCGATCTGAATTTGGGTGACGTAATTGATAAAGGCCATGATGACTTAGGTGGATGCGTTACGATGATGCATCACTCTAATGCAAGTGGCTCAGGAAGTCAGCCTCTACAACCCTCAATCAGTCACATTGGCGATAAAAAAACTCTATGGGTACTCATCCCAATTCTCACAATCGGCTCACTGAAGCCATGCGCTTGGTTTTGCGCAATATCGATCGTGCTGGTCGTCCACCCCTGTATTTGTTAACAGCGCAACAAGCCAGATTGTTTTATGAAGTGTCTGCCAGTCTTTTGGACTTGCCTGAACCTCGAATTGCCCGAGTAGAAAACTTGCACATTCCCATGCGAGACGGCCATCTGGTCAAGGCCAGACTGTTTGCGCCTACTGCCAAAACAGAAGGCGCCCCATTGCCGACATTGGTTTTTTATCATGGCGGCGGTTTCACCATTGGCAGTATTCAAACTCACAACATACTTTGCCGAGAGTTGTCGCGCATTGCGCACTGTGCCGTCATTTCAGTCGACTATCGATTGGCACCGGAGCACCGCTTTCCAACCGCCACCAACGATGCATGGGATGCTCTGAAGTGGGTTTCTCAATCAGCGAAGTCTTTGGGACTTCAGCCCAATGCTTTGGCTGTCGGTGGCGATAGCGCTGGCGGCACATTGGCCGCGGTTTGTGCCATTCATGCGCGCGATCAGGGCTTGCCGCTGTCTCTTCAATTGCTCTTTTACCCAGGCACTGCTGCGCGCCAAGAATCTGAATCACATCGCACTTACGATCAGGGCTTTATGCTTGACAAGGCAACTGTTGATTGGTTTTTTAACCATTACATTGACATCAAAGACAGAGACGACTGGCGATTTGCACCCATGTTGGCTGAGCGTCATGACGGCCTTGCTCCTGCATGGATTGGTTTGGCAGAATGTGATCCCTTGGTCGATGAAGGCATTGCCTATGCAGATTTGCTTCGCATGGCTGGCGTACCGGTCAATCTTGAGATTTACCATGGTGTTGTGCATGGTTTTATCAATATGGGGCGTGTCATTCCCGAGGCTAAACACGCTCACCAAGATGCTGGACAAGCTTTGAAAAAAGCCTTCAGCGCTCACATTTAACTTGCAAATTTTTTCTGAGAAAGACATCACCATGAACCGAAGTGATTTCCGTTTTTTCCATCGTCTGCGAGTTCGGTGGGCCGAAATCGACATGCAAAAAATTGTTTTCAATGGCCATTATTTGACTTACATCGATACAGCGGTCACGGCGTATTGGGGGCGTGTTGCATTGCCGTACGAAACAGCTTTTCACATGTTGGGTGGTGAGTTGTACGTTAAAAAAGCCACCTTGGAATACCATGCTTCAGCGCTCATGGACGACGACTTGAGTGTGGGGATGAAATGCTGCAAGTTGGGCAATTCTTCCATGGTGTTTCAGGCTGGCATTTTTCGGGGTGACAAATTACTCATCAGTGGCGAATTGATTTATGTGTTTGCAGACCCTCAAACGCAAACCTCCAAACCTATTCCGGAAGCCTTGCGCCATATCTTGCTCATCTTTGAAGCTGGAGAATCTGTGGTCGATCTCAAAACGGGGTCTTGGGCTGAGCTGCAATCTTTGGCCTCGCCTTTGCGCACAGAAGTCTTTGTTCATGAGCAAGAAATTGCCCCCGAACTTGAATGGGATGAGCTTGACGCTACGGCATTGCATGCCGTTGTTGTCAACAAGCTTGGTCAGCCTGTGGCCACAGGGCGTTTGCTACAGCCTCAACCTCAAGTGGCTCAAATTGGCCGCATGGCTGTTTCAAAGCCTTTGCGCGGTGGCCATCTTGGTCAGATGGTGGTTGAGTCACTCATTGAAGTGGCCAAAAAACGCGGCGATAAATCGGTCATCTTGCACGCCCAATGCAGTGCAGAAGGCTTTTACCGCCGGTTGGGATTCAAAGCGCATGGTGACATATTTGACGATGCTGGCATTGATCACATTGAAATGACACGCCATCTGACTTAAATGTCCTCAAGCAAAGGGTAGGGCAGCGCATAAGCCTGCATGCTTGCCCCATCGGCTTGCCCTAAATGAAGCGCATTTTGCAGGGCAGTGAGTTGCAAGGAGGCAATGCCCCACCATTGGGCCTTGTGGCTTCCAGCAGGTTCAAATTTGGCGGCACTTGAGACCACGCCGCAAGCTTGCTCTTTATCCTCTGCAGAAAAAACTTCTTGCCCCACATGCATAGGCTCACTGCATGAAACAACAAAGGCTCTGCGTTTGAGTGTGCCTCTAAATTGACTCCTGGCCACCACCTCTTGGCCTGGATAACAACCTTTCTTGAAACTCACGCCTTCCACAGACTCGTAGTTCAACATTTGCGGCACAAACGCTTCAGAAGTTCCAGTTTCGACCATGCTGATGCCAGAAAGAACCTCTGCCAATTGCCAATCTTGACTTGAAATAGAAGGCGCTGGCGCTGTCTTCAACGGCGTGTCATCGGAATGACTGTTTTGGCTGATTTGCAAAACGCGAGCGAGTTTTCCAGTAGCCGTTTTGGCAGGGTGCAATTGAATGAAATAGGATTCTGCTTGATAGATGACATGCCACGGTGCCGCAGCGACCAAAGCAGGGCTGATGTCAGCTGCTGCTTTCCCCAAATACCCCAGAACTTGAAACTCAGAAGAAGCGTCCGTCAATTTGACTTTGGCACGCAGCACAAACATCGACAAACGTTTGACGGTGGCTGCAATCAAATTTTGGTGACAGACCAATAAAAACTTGTCTGAGCTAAGTTTCAAAACGATGAAGCTGGCTAAAAGCCTGCCTTTGGCAGAGCAATAGCCTGAAAAGCGACTTTGACCCGCCGGCAAAAGCAAGACATCGTTGGTCAGCTGCCCTTGAAGAAAAGAGCCTGCATCGGGCCCTTCGGCCAAAATGAGACCCCAATCTGAGGGGTTGAGTACGCCAGAGGGGGAGAAATTCAATTGTGGTTCAAGGAGTTCCATCCCTGAATTATGATCTCCTCTGAGAAACCCAAAGGATTCAAGGTTTGAGCCGTTCTGCCTCTAAAGCTAAAAAGTCAAAATCTTCACGGAAAAACAGTTCGTGGAGAACTTTGCTGACGCTCACAAGCTTGCTTGTCCTGGTCTTGATGGCGGCCTCCGTTGCTTGGCTTCACATGCCGATGGGCTTTAAACCCAATGCACCTTTATCGACGGATGTCCCATCAGGGCAAGTGGTTGATCTTTCCATCGAGCTGGGCACCACGCCAAAAGGCGTTGCGCAGGCCATTGCAGATGCTGGTGCCGATGTTTCTCCCCAATTGCTCACTTTGTGGTTTCGTCTTTCAGGACAAGACCGCGCCATCAAAGCTGGCAGTTATGAAATCACGCCAGATATGTCGCCTAGAACAGTGTTGAACATGCTGGCCAGAGGTGAGGAAAGTTTACGCAGTTTGACTTTGGTGGAAGGTTGGACATTCAAGCAATTTAAACAGGCCTTGGCCAAAGCAGACACCGTTAAGCTAACCACTCAAGGCATGACTGACGCCGAAATTATGACCCTTTTAGGACGACCCGATGTGTATCCGGAAGGGCGTTTTTACCCCGACACCTACACTTATTCCAAAGGATCCACCGACATTGCCATCATGAAACGCGCATTGAAGGCAATGGATCGTCAGTTGGCTGAAGTGTGGTCTAAAAAATCTTCTCCGATGGCGATTACAAATTCCGAGGATTTACTCATTCTGGCAAGCATTGTTGAAAAGGAAACGGGGCGTGCCAGCGACCGGCCCCTGATATCTGCTGTGTTTCACAATCGACTCAAAATGGGCATGCGACTGCAAACCGATCCCACGGTCATTTATGGATTGGGCGATGCCTTTGATGGCAATTTGCGCCGAATCGATTTGCGCACAGACACACCCTACAACACCTACACGCGTTCAGGCTTGCCGCCCACACCTATTGCCATGCCCGGCAAAGCTGCTTTGAGGGCGGCCCTAGAACCTGCCAAATCCAATGCCCTGTATTTTGTAGCCAAGGGCGATGGATCGAGCTATTTCAGTATGTCACTGAATGAGCACAATCAAGCTGTGAACAAGTACCAGCGTGGTCTATCCAAATAAGGTCAATGAATTTATGAGTCGATCTTGGTTTATCAGTTTTGAAGGCATTGATGGCGCTGGCAAGTCCACCCACATAGAGGGCTTGGCCCAGTGGTTCAAGAGCCGTGGTCACATGGTCACTTTGACGCGCGAACCTGGCGGAACCCCTTTGGCTGAAAAGTTGCGAGAATTGGCTCTGCACGAATCGATGGATCCCCTCACGGAAGCTTTGATCATGTTTGCCGCCCGAAGAGAACATTTGGTTCAGGTCATAGAGCCCGCCTTGGCGCGTGGAGAAGTGGTTCTTTGCGATCGATTTACAGATGCCACATTTGCCTACCAAGGTGGCGGCCGCGGCTTCGATTGGCAAGTTCTGCAAATCTTGGAGCAAATGGTCCAAAAAGTTCCAAGCACAGCCTTGCGTCAACCCGATCTCACCATTTGGTTTGACTTGCCCCCTGCGGTGGCTGCGCAACGCTTAAGCACTGCCCGCGTGCCTGATAAATTTGAATCTCAACCTCAATCTTTCTTTGAATCTGTGCGTGATGGCTATGCCAAGAGAATGAAAGAATCACCGACCAGATTTGCTCAGATTACAGCCGATCAAACTCGTGAAATGGTTTGGCTTGATGTCCTCAAGGCTATTGAATTGGCTTACACGAAATGAATGCGATGTCGCCTTGGTTGCATCAACAAAATGTGTCCTTGTTGTCACAGCAAGGACATGCTTGGTTGTTGCAAGGCCCATCTGGGCTTGGCCAATATGAATTGGCATCCGCCATGGTCAGTGCTTGGCTGTGTGAGTCTTCAAACGCTTTGACGCAAGGTGCATGCGGTCAATGTGGCAGCTGTCATGCGCTCAGCGTTCACACGCATGCTGACTTGTTTGTGCTCATGCCAGAAACCATTTTGTTGGAGTTGGGATGGCCCCTCAGTGAAAAGGCGCAGTCTGAAATAGACAATAAAACCCGAAAGCCAAGCAAAGAAATTCGCATTGATGCCATGCGAGATGCCATCGAATTTTCTCAAAGAACCAATGCCCGCGGGCGCGGCAAAGCCGTCTTGGTATTTCCAGCTGAGCGCATGAACCATGTCACGGCTAACGCACTTCTTAAAACCTTGGAAGAACCACCAGGTGATGTGAAATTTGTTTTGGCCACAGAAGCCGCGCATCAATTATTGCCCACCATTCGAAGCCGTTGTTTGATTCACACCATGATTTGGCCATCGACTTCCGATGCGCTGAGTTGGCTTGAGTCGCAGGGTATTTCCAAGGAAAATTCGATCACGATGCTGAAGGCCGCTGGCGGCCGTCCCGATGAAGTTCTGAGGCAACAAAACTTAGGTCAATCTGTGAAATGGTGGTCTCAATTTCCACGCGCCATGCTCTCGGGTGACGCTTCATTCTGTGCAGATCTACCGCCGTCTGAAGTGATCGATGCATTGCAAAAGCTTTGTCACGATTTGATGATGCAGCAATCTCAAGCGCCACTGCGGTTTTTCAATGAGGCAGATGTGCCCAAACTCAAGCTTTCATCTTCGAAGCTCAGCGCTTGGTTCAAGCGTCTTGCGCAAGCAGCCAAAACGTCTGAGCATCCGTTCAATGCGGGTCTCATGTTAGAGGCTTTGTGCACTGAAGCACGTGAAATCATGAACAGCCCCACCTAGTATGTACACCGATTCACATTGCCATCTTTCCTTTCCAGAACTTGTCTCTCAACTGCCAGACATTCGCAGAATGATGTCGGAGGCTCAAGTGAGCCGTGCCCTTTGTATCTGTACCACCATGGAAGAATTTGACCAAGTTCACCACTTGGCTCAAACACACAGTAATTTCTGGAGCACCGTGGGTGTGCACCCCGATAATGAAAACATCTATGAGCCCAGCGTTCAAGACTTGGTTGGTAAAGCGGCGTTGCCACGGGTCATTGCAATTGGCGAAACCGGGCTCGATTACTTTCAAATGGAAGAGCGCAAAGGCGGCCGCACCATAGACGATATGGCTTGGCAAAGAGAACGTTTTAGAACCCATATCCGTGCGGCCCGACAAGCTCATCTGCCCTTGGTCATTCACACTCGCTCTTCTTCAGATGACACCCTCAGGATTTTGAAAGAGGAGGGCGAAGTAGGGGATTCAAGCAGTGCTGGCGGCGTCTTTCACTGCTTCACAGAAACGCAGGCTGTGGCCAAGGCTGCACTGGAATTAGGTTTTTACATCTCCTTTTCAGGCATTTTGACCTTCAAAACAGCCCAAGATTTGAGAGATGTGGCGGCTTGGATGCCGCTTGACCGCATATTGATTGAAACCGACAGCCCTTATTTAGCCCCAGTGCCATACCGCGGTAAAACCAACAACCCGTCCTATGTGCCTTTTGTGGCCAAAATTTTGGCTGAATTAAGAGGGATGACGCCAGAACAAGTTGGTGAGCTAACGAGTCGCAATTTTGATCGTCTTTTCGCAAAGAGTCATGCCAATGTTTAGATTCACCTTAAATCTTATAAATTACTTCAATATATCGTTAAAGTATATTGTTTTATATGGATTTATTTCAACTATATCGACCGCGATGGCCGGCTCATACGAAGACTTTTTCAAAGCAATACGCAATGATGAAGTTAAAGTAGTTTCTAACTTATTGGCACGTGGTTTTGATCCAAACACAGTGAGTTTGAATGCAGAACCGGCCATTCTGCTGTGTCTTGTTCACGATTCTTTAAAAACTTTTGAGTTGATCGCCAAACATCCAAAGACACAATTGAATGTTCGCAATTCACACGCTGAGTCGGCCTTGATGCTGGTCAGTTTGAAAGGGCATTTGCCGTTGGTAAAGCTCTTAGTTAGTCGGGATGCAGACATCAATCATCCGGGTTGGACTCCTTTGCATTACGCGGCCACAGGGGGCCATGTCGAAATTATCCAGTTGCTTTTGGATGAAAGTGCCTACATTGACGCTGAATCTCCCAATGGCACTACACCTTTGATGATGGCTGCGCGATATGGCAATGCCAAATCAGTTCAATTGCTGCTGAATGAAGGTGCTGATTTTGAGGTGAAGAATCAATTGGGTTTAACGGCACTTGATTTTGCGATTCAAGGCAAGCGTCCAGACGCCATCAAATTGCTCGAATCTGTGATGAAGTTAGCAGGTAATGAATCAAATCGCCCAAAGTAGATTGAATTGGCATATATAACTTCACACGATGTATATTATGTTAAGTATAGAATCTGGTGCAACCCAAAGACAGGTAAATACAGTCCCCGCCTGGCAAAAATGATCATGGCCGAAGTTGCAATATTTGAGTAGGCCCAGTGGTACTCATCCTCAAAGGCCGGTACTTAACCTGGCCCCATTCATCTTTCATGTCTTTGTAACGCGGCGAAAACGGATGACCACTTTGACCGGTTTGATAAATGAAAACAGACTCATCCAAGTTGGCCAAGTCATACACAGCCCTCAAGGATGCAGCGTGTCGGCTTGCAAATGGCACCGTGCTGCTGCTGGTCCAATACTGCCCCACATTGACCGTGAAATTGTCTCCAGCACTTGGGCCTGAAACATCAAAAAATGGCGCCAATGCTTTGACATTGCCAAATGGTTTGTGTGCACTGAGGGCTGGATGAGCGCGCCCCCAGTTCCAGTCAGCAACTTTGGCACCCTGCATTGCCACAATTTTGTCCAAGGCCGTATCAAGCGATTTGTTCATCAACGCTTGGCAACCCACTTCGCCACACCAAGATTTATCTTGGGAAGCCAATACACCTTCAATGGCTGGACGAAAAGCTCGCTTGCCGAACAAGGCTTTAAATCGAGTTTCTCCCAATTTGGGAATCAAAATGGCTCTGGTGACTTCATCAATCCAAACGGCATAAATCAATGCGCCAGCTGAATTTGCCGTCATGTCTCCTTTGAAAGACTTCAACAAAGGCAATGCTTCAGCAGCCTTGGCATGATCTGACGTCAAGCTTTGCAAATAAGGTATCAAGCGGACCGCTGCCAGTGAATGAACATCGGCTTGCATGCCTTTCATTTGATTGGCATCAAACTTGGAACCAGCACTCATCAATTGCGCAATCCGATCAAATCGCTCTGGTCCTGTCCAGTCATTGGTCAGAAAATAAGCGTAGCCAGGCGGCAGAATTTTTTGGTTTGCAGTGGCGTGCCATCCGCGTTTTTCAATGTCCGCTTGTGACACCTCTGGCGTTTGATCATATGGAATCCAAGACTGCCAGTCGTATTGACTCAACCACCCAGGTGCTGGCACCATGCCTTGCAAATCGTGCGCCGCTGAACGCACAGGCACTTTGCCCGCCGCTTTGAACAGCACATTGCCTTGTGTATCTGCCATCACCACACTTTGCATGGGCGAATGATTCTTCGAAAAAGCATGACGCAAATCGGCCACAGACCTTGCAAAATTGGCTTCCATGCCTGCCACGATGGTTTGATTGTCTACATCCATTGCAGTCCAGCGCAATGCAATGGCATATTTGTCTTTGTTCAAAAACTGCGCGTAGGCTGGTTGTACATCGGAAATAACGGGGCCATGTCGTGTTGAGCGTACCTTGATCGTGACAGCATCCTGCCCCTTCACTTTGATCACTTCATCTCGAACTTCAAATGCCTGCTGACCTTGCGGGGTTCGATAACTGTCCTTGCCTTCCAAGGCTTCCAAGTACAAATCTTGAACATCGGGTGCGGTGTTGGTAAAGCCCCAAGCTGCCTGACTGGTTCGACCCAATACAACAAAAGGCAAACCAGGCAAAGTGGCGCCCACCACATCCAAAGCTGGATGTGCTTGGCCATCGGCAAATTGTCCTGCGGGTGCATGCAAACCTGCAAAGTACCAAACCGCAGGTGCGCTCAAGCCCAAATGCGGATCATTGGCCAGCAATGGCATGCCAGAGCGTGTGTTGCTGCCCGGCACAACCCAATTGTTACTGCCCTTGCCTTCCAGCACGCCTATATCCAAGGTGCTTGAAGCCAACAGCTGTTGACGCATGGCAGTTTGACTTTGGGGAGATGTTTCTTTTGTATAAACACCTAATTTTTGATAGAGCGCAGCAATATCCACTTTGGAACCTCGCGATTCGCCGGGATAAGGCGGCATCAGCTTCCAGAGGTCTTCGGTTGTCAAGGTTTGTGCAGCCATGAGCCGCGCAAATTCATTGCCCCAGTTGCCTCCCAAATCTAGCGCCATCATGAGGGCCCAGCCTACGCTGTCAACCGCGGTCCAAGGTTTCATTGACTTCGATGGATTGATACCCAAAATGACAAACTCAGGAGCCCGCCACTGCTCGCTGACATAGCCCGCCTGCACACCTTCTGCATAAGCTTCAAGCGCTTTTTGGACATGAACTGGCAACTTGTCAAACTGAGCTTGCGCTGCTTTCATAATGCCCAAGGTGCGCATCAGTTTGTCTGTTTCCAAAGTGCTTGCACCAAGCCATTCAGACAATTCACCGTGCATCACTTGGCGGTTGAATGCCAATTGCCAACCCCGCTCCTGCGCATGAACATAACCGATCGCTCGCCACGCATCCATGGGGTTGGAAGCGTGAATGTGAGTGACATCGGAAGCATCTCGTTTGATTTCAACACTTGAATTCAAGCGCTCCAACTGTTGGGAGCCTGAAAGCGGCGCCATAGATCGCAGCAAATAAACCTGAAATGCGCCCAATCCAGTTAAGGCGAGCAACACCAGTGCCAAAACAGCAATCAGAAACCAACGGACCCAACTCATTTTTTTCTTTGGCATTAAACATGTCCCCAGACTAAAAAGGCATCTCGGCCATCTGTGGCCAGATCAATTTTGGCACCGATGGGCAAAAGTACTTTGGTGGCAACATGTCCAAAAGGCAGGCCCGTTAAAACCGGTATTTTGAGTTGTGATCGCAGCCGCTCAATCACAGTTTGAAGCTTAAAGCCTTTGTCATGAGGGACCAATTTGTAGGAAGTGAATTGACCAAACACAATGGCTTTTTGCTGTTTCAACACGCCAGCATTGAACAATTGCGTCAGCATGCGTTCAATTTTGTAAGGGTGCTCACCAACGTCTTCTAAAAATAAAACACCACCTTTGACCATCGGGAAATACGGAGTGCCTAAAAGAGATGTCAGCACCGCTAAATTGCCCCCCCATAAAACAGCGTCATTGACCTTCACAGCGGGTAACAAGGGCGTTGAAGGTATGCGCCAACCTGTGCCCTCCCCTTGCTCCAAACACAAATCATCAAAGCAGGCTTGCATGATTTCATCGGGCTCGTTTTCAGGTCCGAAGTCTTCGCCAAGGGCAGGGCCTTGCCAAGTGATTCGCTGAGTTTTGGCATACACAGCCAATTGAAAAGCAGTGAAGTCACTCACCCCCACAAATTGAGTTCCCTTGTCAATGGCTTTGGCGATGCTTTTAAAAGGCAATTGGGTTAACAAACGCGTCAAGCCATAGCCGCCCCTTGAAATCATGGCAATGTTGGCACCACTGGCGCAGGCTCTCTCAATGGCTTTTAAACGAGTGTCGTCATCCCCCGCAAACCGCATGTGGCTGCTGAGGGCATCGACATCAATTTCAACTTCATGCCCTTGTGCTTCAAGTCTTTTGATACCCCTTTTGAACGCAGCCTTATCGCGAACGGCACTGGAGGGTGAAAAAATATAAATGTGACTCATGAGGGACTCAGTTTGAAATGCTGAACGGCAGCTTCAGCAATGGTTTGGCCATGCTCTTGGACAAAATGTCCCGCTTGAGGCAACAGCATTGGAGGAGGACAATTGCGAATATTCTGACGCAAATCGTTCATCACAGCTTGGCCAAGCACAGGATCTTGAAGCCCGATGGCCATCAGCGATTGACCTTCCCAGCGTTCACGCCAAAACTGCAGAGCTTGCCTGGAGATGTCTGCGCCTTCGCTGTCTTCATGCTCTGGCACCATGGGCGGAAAAGCATGAAGTGCCGCTCTATGTCCGCGGTCTTTGAAGGGGCTGTTGTAGGCTTGCGTTTCTTCAGTCGACATGTGTTTGTTGCCTCGCGCAAACAATTTGGCAACATCAAAGTCTGGGTTGGATTGACACCAGGTCCGCCAACTTAAAAAGCCCTCTGACAAGGCCTGGGTGCCGGTGGCCAAGCAGGTGTTCATGACCAGCAAGCCCCTAAATCGATGGGGCATAGACATTGGCAAAGTGAGACCCAGAATGCCCCCCCAATCTTGAACAACCAACACGACATTTTGCAAATCCAATCGCTCAATGAAATCTAACAACACTTGTCTGTGAAACCCAAAATTATGTTGCTGGGGTTTTTTGAACTTATCGCTTTTGCCAAAGCCTATGAGGTCGGGCGCCACCACACGATGACCATATGCCAAAAAAACAGGAATCATCTTGCGGTACAAATAACTCCAAGCAGGGTTTCCATGCAAGCACAAGTATGTGATTTGCTCGGCATGGTTTGATGCGCTGCCTTCGTCTAAATAGTGCAGGCGCAAGCCATTCAAGGATGGCAAATTGGCGATGTAATTGGCTGGCCATGGGTAATTGGGGATACCCTCAAACCATTCATCCATGGGCCTCAATGCGTCTTCACGCAATGGGTTGTGATTGACTCGTTTAGGCTTGAAAAACTCTTGCAAAAGTTGCCGTGATTCTTCAGCCAAGATCCCCCCTTCAACCGATGTGTGATGGTTGAGTGAGGTATTTGAAAAGATGTCTACCACTGAGCCTGCAGCGCCTGTTCTGGGCTCGGACGCACCATACACCAAGCGAGCAATGCGAGAATTCACAATGGCGCCCGAACACATGGTGCAAGGCTCAAGGGTCACATAAAGGGTGCAGTTTTCAAGGCGGTAATTGCCCAGCATTTGGGCAGCATCACGCATGGCCAAAAGCTCTGCATGGGCTGTGGGGTCATTGCCAGCAACAGGACCGTTTTTTCCTCGGCCAACAATCTTGCCATCTTTCACAACCACCGCACCCACGGGAACTTCGCCCACCTCCCCTGCTTGCTTGGCAAGTTCCAATGCGGCTTGCATCCATTGAGCATCTTGACTCATGCAGCCATTCCAAGTCGTCGCATCCAAAGCGCCAAAGCTTTTTCCGATTCGTTGCCAGCTTCATAGGCGGCATGCATGGCGGCATGTGACTCTGGTCGATGTTGATTGAGTTTGACCTTGGTCTGTATGTCTTGCACCTTCATCTCAAACGCCACAATGGCATTCAACATGGGCTGGGTATAAGTTTCTGGCAGCCCTCTCCATTGTTGAGCATAAGGTGGCTCGTGGTCGGCAATGAGTTGTTTCAAGATGGCGTCCTTGGCCTCTTCACCCTCCAAAATTCTAACCTCTGCCTTGACATGAACAGCCACATAGCTCCAGGTAGGTACTCTGACCAAATCGGGGTATACCGCGGGCGACATATAGGCTTGTGGCCCCATGAATGTCAGAAGTACGGAGGGTCGACTGCGCAAAAAACCAGTATGCGGATTGCCTTTGGCAACATGGCCCAGCAGTGTGTCTTGCTTGAGATCGGTTGCATGCGGAATCAATTTGATGGGAATGTGGGTGACGAACGGAAAGCCTTGATCGTCGTTGGAGATCAAGCTGGCAAAAGGATTTTCCTGAATGATGTTTCTGGCATGCTCTGGAAAATTGAATTGTTTGGGTAAGTACATTGAAAATTCAAGGTCCAAATTTAGATATAGGTGCCAGCTAAAGTTAGAATTTTGCCACCGGTACGCATCTTAAATCGAGCCACACCTGCGCTTCGAATGGTGTTGACGCCGCCCAAATCTAAAACCCGAATGCCTCTTTCGCGCAACTCCTCAATCGCGCGCCATAAAATTAGGTGGTGCGCATTCAATTCTCGACCCTGATCGGAGGTCCAACCCACTTGGTAGGTAGCGGCTTCGCCATGAATGAGAAACATCATGGCGGCAATGCGATCTCGGCCCAAGTCGCTTCGGAGGGTCAGGATATTTTTGGCGGGTTGCTTGCGAGATTGAACATACATGTCAAAAAAAGGAATTGGCAAACCTTCAAGTTGCTTGTCCACTCTTTGCTGCTTCTCATTGTCAAGCAGCCACCTGTATTGGCCTTCATTGGTGCCCACACGGTGCACTTTCATTTCACTGGCTTCTGCTCCGACCAAACTTGTTCGCCAGCGGCCCTCCAGTTGTGCTCTGATGTCAGGCATTGGCAGGCTAATGTCTAGCATGACCGTTGACATGCCAGACATGATTCTGCGCATGGGATGTAAACCGTGCGCTTGACCTTCGGCCACCTCAGGCGTGACCGCCATGAAACGAATTCCTTTGAGCGGGAGTGTTTTTTTCAGCACCTTGTAAACCAAGGATTCGTCTTCAGGCGTGAGGTGTTTGGACCAAATGGGGCCGCGCGTACACAGTGCCACAGCACCCAATTTGCCCCATTTTCTAACAATGAACTGCGCCTGAGCCACTTGCTGGCCTTCATTCAAAACTCGCGCTCTGAGAACAGGAACGCCTAGCAATTTCAAGCTCGATCCATAGTCCCAGGCTTGCTGCAAGGCCCCTGCTACAGAATGATGGACAGCATCCCACTGCGCAAGATCATGGCCATCCCAATGCACTATCATTGACGCACCTTCTGGAAGACTGACGTTAAGCGCAACAGCATGCTGAAAAAATTCCTTGAAAAACGACGGGCCCAAACTGTGATGGGCTACAAGCTCAAAGAGCCTCGGCCCACCTGGTTGGCTGGATTTTGGGCAGCGGTGTATTTTGGATTGCCATTTTTTCTATTCACAGTACTGCTTGATATTGCCATTGAATGGTTCTCAGGCAACTGTTATGGATTGTGGTGCTATTTTCAATAAAACCAGTCACTAAACCTTGAATATTTCATCGAGCCTGTGGTCCCATTTGTAGCCAGGAAAGACTTGCGGGATGGCTGATTTAGACAGTCCCAAACTGGCCACAAGGCTTTGGGCAAACACAGCTCTAAAGTCGTGGTGAACAGGTAAATCTCTGCCTTCATTGAGTTGGTTTGGGGCCAACCCATCCCAGCGCCCATGCCACTTCCCTCCCTGAACTCGATTTCCCAATAGCCACATCACATTGCCATGACCGTGGTCGGTACCCCGTGAACCGTTTTCAGCACAAGTTCGGCCAAATTCACTGGCGACAATCACCACATCATTGGGCTCATTGAAAGCCGATCTCAACTGAATGAGTGTATTGCTGAGGTTGGTTAAATTGTTGGCCAACAAGCCGGTGGCACTGCCTTGATTAATGTGTGTGTCCCAGCCGCCTGAAGACAAAAACCCAATGCGAAGGTGTCGATTTTGTTGCATCAAAATGCCAAGGTGCTTGGCATCCAAAGCCAAGCCCTGTGGCGATCCCGCACCATTGTTGGCAGCTTGTTGCTCATTGCTTGAAGCCATACTAGGCGCTTTGAGCATGGTCGCCGTTGACATTCGGCTATTGGCCCCCTCCAACATCGCACTGGCCATCTTCTCGTGCCCTGCATACAACTGGAGCACCGCCTCTCGTGTTTTGGTTTCCGCAAGGGTACCTGGCCTTGTGGCTGACAAACCATTGCCTACCAATTGGACGGGCGCAGGACCCGACAAAATACGAGGACTGCTTTCACCCACACCCAATGCATGCTGAACCACCCCATTGCCCACCAGACCAGACAAGACATTCAGCCATCCAGAGGAAGGAGAGCTAGAGCCCGGCTTGCCTGTTTCCCAATGGTATTGAGCATCAAAATGCGATCGACTTGAATCGGGAGAACCTGCACAGGGAATTGCAGCTAGAACACCTTGCTGCCATAGCGGCAACAAGGCAGCACACGCTGGGTGAAGACCAAACGTATCGTCAAGGGTTAAAGCTGTTTTGAGTGTGCCATCTGGTTTGGGAATGGCAATGGTGGGACGCATCTGGAAATACCTGGCATCACCATGCGGCACTAACATCGACAAGCCATCGTAAGCACCTCGCAAAAACACAAGAACCATTCGGCCAGATTGAGAGGGCGTATCAGCCAGAGCAGAAATAGCAGGCCATGAAAATGCACCCATTCTGAGAGTCTGAAAAATAGCTTGGCGGCGATTGAGTCTCATGTGAGTTGCTTTCAAGTTGCTTACTTAAAAACCATTTCAGAACTGCCCAGCACAAAGCCCATTCTTTGTTGGGGCGCTTGATTCATCACAGCTTTCAGGGTTGTTTCTCCCAAGTAAGGATACAAATCGCTTCGCTCGGGTGCGTTTCTCGAAATGTTCAGTGCAAAGTCAATGCGACGAGTTAAAGCCTCGGGTGTCAACCAGGTATTGGCATTGAATGCATAGCCATCGGGTGTTTGCCAATTTTGAATGGCATGCCCTGCAACAGCTGTATAGCCAAAGGCTTGCAGCCACTTAATGCGATCTTCCGGCACATTCAAGACACGCAAACTGGCACAAGCAAAATCGTAAGGCGTTCTGTACAGTTTGTTCTCAGGATTCCAAAAAGCCTGATGGTTGAGCATCACTTTCATCACTTGATAGATGTCACCACCGTTGGCTAAAAATGTCTTGGCCATCAAATCAATCAAGTCCTGAGGTGGGGTGTCAGCCACAAAATACTCTGCAAGTCGCCTGGAAACACGCTGAGCTGTTGAAGGATGGTTGGCCAAGAAACGAATGGCTTGCTCTCCTTCTTTCATACCGATCAATGCCGCAGAACTTGGAATGCTCTGACCCATCAGTGTTTTGTTGCCAGATTCGTGCAAGCGCATGACAAATTGAAAACCACTGTCAGAGCGTGGAGAGACAGTCCAACCTGTGAAAATTCGAGCCAGTTCCCTTACATCGTCTTGGGTGTAGCCACCCTGCACGCCCAAGGTGTGAAGCTCCATCAATTCACGGGCGTAGTTTTCGTTCAATCCTCGACTGTTTTGTCCGGCTCTGGCAGCTTGCGGGCTCACACTCAGCCATTGGTCTAAGTAGTACAACATGGCGGGGTGTTTGGCACTGGCCAACACCAAATCTTCAAACTTGCCCAATGCATGTGCACGGGCCACATGAATGGCATAGTGCCCTGCGAACGGTCGGACAGAACCCTTTTGTTGATAAATGTTGAAATGGTTAAACCAAAATTCAGTCATTCTTGCCAGCAATGGTTGTTCGACATCGTCGTTGCTGCAACTGGCTAAGCGCCAAGCAATAGCCTTGTTGACTTGGGTGCGATTGTAAAAAATAGGCTCAGGCTCTTCTTGAAACTGAAAGCGTCTTTCATTGGCTACGAATTCATTGATGCGCGTTCCGGCTGGTACTGAGGCGCGAGCTTCACGTTCTTTTCGGGCACCGTCAAAAATTGCAGGCAATGGGTCGCTAATGGATGCCAAGTCCGGTGGAAGTTTGGGAGCTTCTAAACTGGCTTTGCGTGCAGCGTCCAATTGAGCCAAGGCCCAATTTTTGGGCTGTCCATTGGATTTGAGATCTGCCAACAATGCTGGAGAAGGGCCATAGGTGAGTCGGTTAATGGCTCGCCATTCTGCTGCGGTGCCTTGCATCTCAATAGGACTCAAAGGCAATGCAGCGGTTTGAGGCGATTTAGGTTTTTGAGCGCAACCCCATAGGCTTAGAAGCAAACAAACTCCCAAGGCAAGCTGCGAAGACAAACCATGTTTGAGTTGAAAGCCAGTCATTTGAGTCAATCAGGGTAATTCATGCACGAACTCTCAAGGCTTGGCTGGCTCAATTCTGAGCAAAGCGCCCTGTACGTCATCTGTCAACAAATAGACCAAGCCATCGGGCCCCATGCGAACATCTCGTATGCGTCCAGGGCGACCTTGGAACAAACGTTCTTCGCTCACAACCTTCTCTCCATCTAGGGTCAGGCGAACCAACATTTGGCCACGCAAAGCGCCAATAAGCAAACTGCCTTGCCATTGTGGGAACTGTGAACCGCTGACAAAAGCCATGCCCGAAGGCGCTATAGACGGCACCCACACCTTCAATGCTTGCACCATGCCGGGCTTTTCCTGACCCTCACCAATTTTGGTGCCCAAACCATAGTTCACACCATAGGTGATCACGGGCCATCCATAATTCAGACCCGAACGCATCACGTTGAGCTCATCTCCGCCCTGAGGCCCATGTTCATGAGTCCAGAGTTCGCCAGTTTGGGGGTGCAAGGCCGCACCTTGCATGTTGCGATTGCCTAGCGTCCATTTTTCAGCCATTGCCCCTGCCGTTTTAACAAACGGGTTGTTGGCAGGCACACGCCCATCGTCGTGCAAGCGAATGACCGAGCCAGCATGGTCGTCCAATTTTTGGGCGCGATCCTTGTCGCCTCGGTCACCCAAGGTGAGATACACAAAACCGGCTTGATCGAAAACAATTCGTCCGCCGAAATGAAAGCCAGAACGCGTTTTGGGCTGCATGCTAAAAAGCACTTGCACGTCGGTCATGCGCTGACCTAGTAGCTTGCCTCTGGCCAAAGCAGTGCCCCAGCCACCCGCACCGGGAGCGTTGTAAGCCCAATAGATCCAACCATTTTGAGCATACTGGGGGTGCAAAACCACATCGAACAAGCCACCTTGGCCGTGCGAGACCACTTCTGGCAAACCATCGATGGGTTTGGGGTCCAACTTGAAGTCAGAACTCACCAAACGCAAACGCCCCGCCCTCTCAGTGATCAAAAATCGACCGTCTGGCAAAAAAGCAACAGACCACGGGTTCTCAAGACCCGTTAGCAGGGAGGAGATTCGAAAAGCATGTTTCTCAGATTGCACAAACTGAGCTTTATCCTGCGCCAAAGCGCTGAAGCAAGCTAAGGTACAAAAGCCAGATATAAAGAGGGTTTTGAAAGAATGAGTTTTCATAAATTGCGATGATAAACGTCAGCTTATTTTGCGCAAGTCAATGAGGCTCATTCTGTTTAGCCCCTTTTCATCACTTTGGTAGCGCAGTTTCCAAAAACTGAAGCATGCCTTCAAACAAACGGATATTGTTGGCGGTGACACCGTATCCGTGCCCCTCCCCCTTGCCCACGATGTATTCCTTCACAGGATTGCCGGCGGCTCGCAGCGCGTCAGCCATTCGGAGTGCCTGGGAAGGTGGTGTGCGCGTATCGCGTTCTCCCACATACATGAAGACTGGTACTTTGATCTTGTCTGCATGACTGATGGGGGATATGCTTTTTGCGATGGGTTCATTGAT
>SXGQ01061832.1_pt1 | contig 36743 bp, 36 predicted proteins | sample 3178371 | NCBI WGS metagenome assembly SXGQ01 (sample SAMN11356859, study PRJNA531348) | freshwater metagenome | isolation source: freshwater sample F1-20 | place: China: Fuxian Lake, Yuxi | collected 2017-12-25 | reverse complement strand
TACCTTCGGGACGAATCGGCTCTTGCGGTACATGTCCCATACCCATGCGTCGGTTAATTCCACTTCAATCAGTGGCCGTGTGCTGTCACCTTTGACATTGACATCAACTTTGTTGGCCAAGTAAAACCGGCGCTCGGTTTCTATGGCGAAGCGGAACATGCCCGCAACGTCTTGATATTCCTGCGCGAGGTGGAGTTCGCGATCAGCCTCGAAGTCTTCGAGATCGTCGGTACTCAATGGAAAACACTCATAACGGTAAAGCAAACATGACAACAGTTATGAAGGGAAGGATTTCCCAACAAAATCAGAAGTCGCGCTTTTCGCGAACCTTGGCGGCCTTACCGGTGCGGTCACGCAAGTAGTACAACTTGGCACGGCGAACATCGCCGCGCTTCATGACTTCAATCTTGGCAACTGTTGGGGTGTGCACCGGGAATGTGCGCTCGACACCAACGCCGTAGCTGATCTTACGAACGGTGTACGTCTCTTGGATTCCCGAGCCATGACGACCGATGACGTTGCCCTGGAAAATCTGAATACGCTCTTTGCCACTTTCAACAACTCGCACATGAACCTTCAGTTCATCTCCGGGACCGAACACGGGAATGTCGGAGCGGACGTGTTGTAGGTCAACGATATCGGTGGTCTTCATGACGGGTTTCCTTAAAACTTTTCAGGGACATACGACTTGGATCGATCGCAGTCACGGCTTGTCAAGGATACGGGATAGCAGGGAACTTCTCCAACAGGGCGAGCTCATCGTTTGAAAGTCCTCCCCGGGCCTCGATGAGGTCAGGTCGCTGACTGATAGTGCGATGCAAGGCCTGCGCCAATCGCCAGTTTTCAACCTGGGCGTGATTGCCACCCCGTAAAACATCGGGAACCTCCCAGCCCCGAAACTCGGCTGGACGGGTGAAATGAGGCTCCTCAAGCAGATTGGACGCCCCAAAACTCTCGGTGACTGGACTCTGAGCATTGCCCATCGCCCCTGGTAATAGGCGGGTCACGGCTTCGATAATCAGGCAGGCGGCGACTTCGCCGCCCGACAAGACCACATCGCCGATACTGATTTCACCATCTACGAGGTGTTCTCGCACCCGATGGTCGATTCCCTCGTAGCGACCGCACAGCAAGCTGAACCCACCGGAGGGCCCTTCGTGCGTGGCGGCTAGTTCATGAGCGAAGGCTTGATCAAAGCGCCGACCCCCCGGGTTCATCAAATACAGCGGTCGTGGCGGCGTCGCTGCCTCGACTGAGGCAAAGATCGGTTCAGCCCGCATCACCATGCCGGCGCCTCCGCCAAACGGGGCGTCGTCAACGGTGCGATGGACATCGCTGGTGTGCTTGCGCAGATCGTGATTGCGCAGATCAAGCAATCCCGACTCGCGGCATTTACCCAGCAAACTCTCGGAACAAAAATTGTCCACAATGCTCGGGAAGATGGTGAAAACATCAATGCGCATGTGATCTACTTCGTGTCTTCGAAAACTTCGAACAGTCCGTCGGGGGGATCGATGGTGACAACAAATCCACCGACGTCATCGGGAACGACTGATTCAACGAAAAGCACCGGAACCAGCGCTCCAGATTCAAGTTCAAGTAAATCGTTCGCAGGATTCTCGAGAACAGCAACACACACACCCCGATTGATTCCGTCGTTGTCTAAAACTTTGGCGCCGATCACTTGATGTACCCAAACGGCACTTGGGTCATCAATCGGTTCGGCCCACACAACCTTGTTCACGAGACGCTCAACATCATTGCGATCATCGATACCGACGATGCCAACAACCCAGCGATCAGCTCCAGTGTTAGCCATTGAAGTTCGAGCCGACACTTCAAACCACTCGCCTGCCCACAGACGTGCACCAATTTGGACACGCTCACAACGATTGGTCGACAACTTGATGTAGATCTGCCCCTTCACTCCGTGAGGGCGACCAAAACGACCTACTTCTAATAGGCCTTCGGGAGTTTTTTCGGTAATCACGGAAACTCCGTGAGCTCAATCAGTCAACGAAGTCGACGTCGACTTCGCGACCATCCTTAGCGGCAGCAGCACGCACGAGGGTACGAATGCTTTGAGCAGTGCGACCACGACGACCGATCACTCGACCGAGGTCTCCGGGACCAACCTTGACTTCAAGACGCAAACGATTACGACCTTCAGTTTCGGCAACATTGACCGCATCGGGGTCGTCAACAATTGAACGAACAACGTGAGTCAACACCTCAACAGCAGTTGGCGAAGAAATTTCGTTGGGATCGGTCATGACAACAGAGTCACTTAGCGCGAGCAGCAGTGAACTGCGCCCATGCGCCCGAAATTTCAAGAATCTTCTTGACGCGCTCGGTGGGCTGTGCGCCCTTCATCAACCAGGCAACAGCCTTGTCGTTGTCAAGATTGATGACCGAGGGCTCGGTGCGTGGATTGTATTGACCCAAAATTTCGAGGAACGAGCCGTCGCGAGCGGACCGACTGTCGCTCGCAATCACGCGATAATGAGGCTGCTTGGTCTTTCCAACACGTGTAAGGCGTAACTTCACTGACATTCGGCGATAACTCCTGATTCAAGCGCCTAGAACCAGTCCAGGCAGTCGGCAAAGGCTAACCCGAAAGTACCCCTTCCCCAACGCCACGAGGCAAGTCTTGGCTGGTCGCACTTACCGTGACGGCGGGAAACCAGGGAATCCCCCACCAGGCGCTCCACCTCCGAAACCATCGCCGAAGCCGCCACCTTGACCAGGTAAACCAGGTAAACCAGCTGCCCCAAGGCCACCGAGGCCGGCCATCGATGACATTTTGCGCTTGCCCCTTTTACCAGTCGTCATACCACCCATGCGTTTCATCATCTTTTGCATTTCACCGAATTGCTTAACCAAGCGGTTGACCTCGGCAATTGAACGGCCACTTCCAGTGGCAATACGCTGGCGACGACTGCCGTTGATGATCTCGGGCTTGCGACGCTCCTCTTTGGTCATTGAACGAATAATCGCCTCAACCGGCTTTAGTTCATCGTCGCCGATCTTGGCATTTTTCAACTCTTTGGGCATTCCGGGCATCATGCCCATTAACCCGCCAAGCGGTCCCATCTTCTTGAGCGACTGCATTTGTTCTAAGAAATCGTCGAGCGTGAATTCGCCATCGAGCAACTTGGCGGCGGCCTCCTCGGCTGCATCTTTTTCGAAAGCCTGCTCGGCCTGTTCGATGAGGGTGAGCATGTCGCCCATTCCCAAAATGCGTCCGGCCATACGATCGGGATGGAACTGTTCGAACGCGTCGAGTTTTTCGCCAGTACTTGCGAAGGCAATCGGACGACCAATGACTTCTTTGACTGACAACGCCGCACCACCACGCGCATCGCCATCAAGCTTCGACAAGATGACTCCGTCAATTTGCAAAGTGTTATGAAATGCTTCAGCAACGTTGACGGCATCTTGACCAGTCATCGCATCAATCACCAAGAACGTGTAGTTCGGCGTGATCTGATCGGAGATCTGGCGAATCTGCGCCATCATTTCGTCGTCAATCGACAAACGACCAGCGGTGTCAACAATTAAAACGTCTTTGCCAAGTCGGCGTGCTTCAGCGAGACCACGTGTTGCAGTAGTAACAGGATCACTTGGATCGCTGAATACAGGAACATCAATTTGTCGACCGAGTGTGCGCAACTGCTCAATAGCAGCAGGACGTTGTAAGTCGGCACCAACAAGAAGTGGATGACGACCTTGTGACTTGAACCACTTTGCCAACTTGGCCGAGTTGGTGGTTTTACCTGAACCCTGCAAACCAGCCATCAACACCACGGTGGGTGGACGACTGGCGTACGTGATCTTCAGGGTTTCGCCACCGAGGATGTTGGTGAGTTCTTGGTTGACGAGTTTGATGACTTGCTGGCTCGGATCAAGCGCCTTTGACGACTCAATTCCGATGGCACCTTCACGAATTCGTGCAACGACATTACGGACCACATTGACGTTGACGTCAGCTTCCAGAAGCGCGGTACGAATTTCTTTGAGAACTTCATCAACATCTGCTTCGGTCAAACGACCTTTGCTACGAATTCGTTTGAAGATTCCGTCGAAACGATGAGAGAGGTTGTCGAACATAGCAACCCTGAGGCTACCGCCCCGCTTTCAGGCGGTGACGGCGTCAGCCAGGCGTGGCAGCAGTGACTTTGTCGGCAATCACCGTCAAAGTCACGCGATCGGTGCGGTAGTCCATCGTGAGGGGGAAATCTTCTCCGTCACGACTACCAACTCGAACCGTCAACCCTTTGGCTTCGGCTGTTTTGGTGGCCTCGGCTTCAGACATACCCAGCACAGTGTCAGCCACATCTTGAGCGACTGACATGTCGGGGTCAACGGCTGGGTCAACGCTCGGCGTCGCAACAGCGGTGTCGGGAACAGGGACGTCAGTAGCAGGAACTGCATCAACGGCGTCGGTCACCTGCGTGTACTCGTCCGGGAGCGCCGAGACCGTATAACGGCCGGCGTAACCATATTCGTCTTCAGCGGCGATGAATGTGTAGCCAGGCACGAGGTAGATCGAACCATCGGCTCCGTAGAGCGTCACAAGTTCTTCTTCAACGCCAATGATTGACACTTCTTGAATTTCTGGGGCTGGCGCGTCAGTGACTGGATACGTTTCTGCCGCAACATCAGAAGTTGCAGGCTCGGTTAGCACCGCTGTCTCTTCGTCAGACGTAACAGCAGGTTCATAGGCAAATCCGCCACGAACCATTGGTCCGCCCCAATTTCCGGCCTGTTGACTATTCAAACGCTCAATTGCTGCAGCAGTTCCGATGCGAGGGTACGAAGCGCCGTCTTGAACATCTGCGAATACTCCGCTGGCCCAGGTGATTGCAGCGTCAGCGCCATAACCGATACTCCAAGACAGTGGGCTACGAACTCCGTCGATCTTGAGATAACCAGTGACACTTGCGCTCCACTCATCGGCATACGAATCAAGGATGAGATCATTGCTCTTCACTCCGAGGGCGCTGATCGTTTTCGCAAAGAGCGCTTCGGCTTCGGCCTTGGTCGGCACATTTTCGGGAGCAACCGGTTCAGCACATATTTCGGCAATGGGCGCAGGGACATCACTCGTGGGAACATAAGTGGTGTCGGAATCAATGATGCACGGCCGTGACGAGATCGATGACTGATCCCAAGCCGGCGAGTAACTCCAATAACGCATCGCGCTAGAGCCGACGTACAACGTTGCCGTTGTTCCGTCGTAGTTACCCGCCAAGTAGCCGCCACCCTGTGTCTCATCTTGGGCTACGAAATCTTTGGTGACTCCGAATGCCGCCTTGAGTGCATTCAACGAATCGGTCGAAGCATCGCCGGCAGTCAACGTGTACGAGGGTGCATTGCTGTCAAGAGCTGGCAAATCAACGGCAGCGGTGAAATTCTGCTGATAGTTCCACATTATTTTTTCATCCATGCCTGTGGTTGACTCTGATGCCGCAGGAGCATCAGCCGACCATCCGCCACCATTAGCAGCAGACAAAACCAACACTGGCGGACCCGAAGCATCGGGATCGTCGCCGCACGACGACACGGCGAATAGTGCGAAAACTGTGAGAGCGGGAACCAGAATTTTCTTCATACAACTGAGACGATGCCAGATCGCGGGTTAGTTCCCAACAACGAGAGAAAATTTTCGGAGCGAAGTCATTCTTTTTTCTTAGCGGGTCACCCGTTAAAGAGTGCGGAGACATATTCGTCGGGGTTGAAAGCCACCAGGTCGCCAATGGTTTCGCCTAGACCTACCAACTTGATGGGAATCCCCATTTCAGTTTCGATGGCAAAGACGATTCCACCCTTGGCCGATCCGTCAAGTTTGGTCAGTACGACACCCGTGACTCCCGCGGCGTCGGCGAATTCGCGAGCCTGCGAAAGCCCGTTCTGACCAGTCGTGGCATCAATAATGAGCAACACCTCAGTCACTTGGCCAGGCTCACGATCGGCAATACGACGAATCTTCCGAAGTTCATCCATGAGGTTCGACTTGTTCTGCAAACGACCTGCCGTATCACCGAGTACGAGATCAAAACCTTTAGCGGCAGCGCGTTGAATTCCGTCGAAGATGACCGAACTCGGGTCTCCGCCTTCGGCGCCACTCACCAATTCAGCACCCGAGCGCTCGGCCCAAGTACCCAGCTGTTCAGCCGCAGCAGCACGGAATGTATCGCCAGCAGCAAGCACCAATGAACGACCCAACTGCGCTTGTTGCGCCGATACTTTGCCAATGGTGGTGGTCTTGCCAACACCGTTCACTCCAACGAACAACCACACATTGATTCGACCTTCATCAAGTTGAGCGAAGTTCAATTCACGATTTGCACCTTCAAGACGCGACGTCATTTCACGCCGTAACGCCAGAAGCAATTCGTCTGGGGTTGTAATTTCTTTGGCCTTCACGCGGCTGCGTAGAGAGTCCAGCAATTCGTCGGTCACGCCGATTCCAACGTCAGCCTTCAACAACGCCTCTTCAAGATCGTCCCAAGTTTCGTTGGTGATGCCACCTCGTGCTCGCACTCCCCCAAAAACATTGGCGAGCGACAACGCAGTTTTACCCCAACGACTCTTGGGCGGAGCCAGCGCTTCAACAACTGGCGTTTCAACTATCGGCGCCTCAACTACTGGCGTTTCAACTACCGGTACTTCAACTACTTCAGCCTGAACGACCGTTGGTTCAGCAACAATTGGCTCTGAAATAACGGGCTTGACTCCAGCCCCACCGCTTGAGCGACGATTCAGCACCACTACGCCGAGTCCGAAGACCACAGCAACGACTAAAAGAATCAACAACAGGGATTGTGTATTCATGTGAGTTCCTTACGATTAAGCGGCGCCACCACCGGAGACCGATGAGGCCTTCTCGGTGACAACCTTTGACGAGCCACCTGGTTGCATACTGACACCTAACAAACAGTCGCCTGCTTCCATGGTGCGCTTTTGGTGGCTCACAATAAGTAACTGTGCTTCTTGGCGGAACTCTTGAATGAGTCCCAAGAAACGATGCAAGTTGACGTCGTCGAGGGCGGCTTCAACTTCGTCCATCACGTAGAACGGCGACGGACGACTGCGGAAGACTGCGAATAAGAAAGCCAACGCAGTGAGGCTGCGCTCGCCACCCGACAACAGACTCAATTTCTTGACGTTCTTTCCGCCAGGCTTGGCCTCAACTTCAATACCCGTGTTCAACAAATCATCGGGATTAGTCAGCACCAAGCGACCATTTCCACCTGGGAACAAGTTGCCGAACAGTTGTGTGAAGTTGACACTCACATCAGCGAATGCTGAAGCAAACACCGACTGAATTTCTTTATCAACAGCGGTGATCACACGCATCAATTCTCGACGGGTGTTGCGCACATCTTCAAGTTGCTCCTCTAAGAACTTGTGACGCTCTTGCAATTCATTAAACTCTTCAAGTGCCAGCGGGTTAATCGGTCCCATGAGGCGAAGTTCGCGTTCAAGGTCGCGAGTTCGCGCCGGTGCTGTGATGCCTTCGGGCAGTTCGGGCATTTCAGCGGCTTCGGCCACTACAGGCTCAACATCGAGGTCGCGACGCAAAGTTTCAACTGTCGCCTCAAGACGCATCTTAACTTCAGCCTCTTCAACCTCAGAACGACGTGAGCGCTCGCGCACTTCTTCAAGTTCACGCTCGGTCGCCGATCGCTTCTTACGCATCTCGTCAAGATGCGTCGCAAGTGCACGTACCTCATCGCTCTGGCGACGACGCATCTCGTGCAGTACGGCTAAGCGAGATTCAATGGCGTGACGATGTGCATCAACAATGAGCGACAAGCGTTCTGTTGCAACAAGAATTTTCTCGATCTTTTCACGATGTCCGGCGGCTTCTGAGCGGGCAGCGGCGTCAGCCTCAAGTCGTCGTTCGGTTTCGGCCAACCGAGCTTCAGTAAATTGCTTACGCTCAATAAGTCCGGCCGAGCGCACTTCGAGATCGCGACGACGACCCGACAACAATGCAGATTGGGCTTCAAGAGTTGCCCGCACTTCGCCTCGTGCCTTGGCGGCTTCGGCTTCGGCTTCTTCTTCTTGCTCAAGTGACGGAACCAAGTGCTCGAGTTCGGCAACGCGGGCCTTCAATCGATTGAGTCGCTCTTCGATTTCGCCGAGCGTTGGCAACAAACCTTCCGACTCAGTCGCAGCCTCTCGACGTTCACTCTGAACACGCGCCAAGGCTTCTGTTGCGGCGGTGAATGCAACATCGTTGGCATCCAGTCTCTTTTGTAGTTCTGATTCACGGGAACGAGCAGCTTGTTGTTCAGTTTGGGCAATACGTACCGCTTCATCTCGAACAACCAGATCGGCTTTCGATGATTCAGCATTGTTCAATGCATCCTCAAGCGCGGCGCCCGTTGCTCCGCCACCAGCAACTCCAATTCGCCAGCCTGTGGTCGTGAAGCGATCGCCCTCTGGGGTGACTGCAACTAAACGCGGATCAGTCATGACTGCGTCAACAGCAGCAGTCCAATCTTTAACCTGAACCGACGTGGCGAGCAATAGATCAAGAAGATCAGAAACGTCTTTGCGCGTTGAGCGCACATGATCGCGAATTCGTAAAGCGCTTGCGGGTACCAGTCCGTTGATGACTACCTCTGACTTTGCGCCCAACGCCAATACTGCACCTGATGTTGAAGCTGATCGCAGATGTGCCAAAGCCCGACGAGCCACTTCAGTATTTTCAACAACAACCGACAGCAATGCCTCTCCAAGCGAAGCTTCAACCGACGCTTCCCAGCCTTCGTCAATAACGACTAGGTCGAGCAATGTTCCAACAACACCGGCAACATCTTTCAACTTTTCGGCTCCGGCGCGAGCACGAGCGCTATCAAGCGCCAATTGCAACGCCTCACTACGAGCTTGCCAACGTGCCAGTTCGGACGCCACTGAATTTCGGGTTGATAACGCTCTTTCAAGTTCGGCCTCGGACGATAATCGACGAGCCTCAGCTTCGGTGACTTCGTTGACGAGAGGCACCTCAACAGTTTGCGCACGTTCACATTCGTTACGGAGACGCTCAATTTCAGTCGTGTATCGCCCATTACGCTCCGACAAAGTCTGCATGCGGGCCGATAAGCGACGATATTCAGAATCTGCCGACTCAACCGAAGCCCGCAACGTTCGCAACTCACCACGAACCTCGGCGGCAGCACTTACCGCTGAAGTTGTTGATGAGAAGTGATCAAACAATGTTGCTGCTTCGTGACGCTTACCTTCAAACGCGGCTTCATCGTTGGCAAGTTCAAGACTTTCAGGCTCAAGACGCTCTATCGCCGATTCAACTTCGAAAAGTTCGGTCGTGAGTCTAGATGCATCGGCCTCAAGATTGGCGACGACACCAGAATCCATCATTGCCCCACGATCACGTTCATACGAACGGCGACGCTCAACGAGCAACATTGAAATACCGCGTGCTCGTTCACGTAATTGTTCAACTCGAACGAGTTCATCGCTCAGCCCGCTGTCACCACGAGCTGACAATTCGGCCTCGGCTGCCATCACGTTGGTATCAAGCTCGGCTAACAAATGACGCAGTTCTTTTTCTTTGTCGCCTACAGTCATTCGTTCAATGGCCAAAGCCTCGAGGCGCCGACGGAGGGTTGTAATTTCACGACCCGACAAGAACAACCGCAAAGCATTGAGTTCAGCAACAAGATCGCCGTGTCGGCGAGCAGCTTCGGCTTGACGCTCGAGTGGGCGCAATTGACGACGTACTTCGCGCAACAGGTCTTGAACACGCAACAGCGACGCTTCAGTCGCATCAAGACGGCGTTCGGCCTTTTCTTTACGCTTGCGGAACTTCAAGACACCAGCAGCTTCTTCAATAATCGAACGACGATCTTCGGGACGTGCATTCAACACCGCGTCAATTTGACCCTGGCTCACGATGACGTGTTGCTGACGACCCACACCCGCGTCGGACAAAAGATCTTGAACGTCGAGCAGACGACACGACACTCCATTAATCGCGTATTCGCTTTCGCCCGTTCGGAACAAAATACGACTGACACTTACTTCAGACGCGTCAAGTGGCAGTAGGCCTGACGAGTTGTCGAGTGTCAATGTCACCTCGGCGCGGCCGAGGGCAGCGCGCTTCGCAGTACCAGCAAAGATGACATCGTCCATCTTCTGACTACGCACTGCACTCGGAGCCTGGGCACCAAGCACCCATGCGATGGCATCAACAACGTTTGACTTTCCGGAGCCATTAGGACCGACCACAACCGTGACCCCAGGTTCGAGGTCCATAACGGTGGTGTCAGCGAAAGACTTGAAGCCTTTAAGTGTAAGAGATTTAAGAAACACGACGTCTCGACCTTAGTTCACAGGGGTGCCGATTTCCCCCGTCGATCAGCCAAGCCAGATCCGAATTCAGCGCTGGCAGACCTTGCACCAACTCGTGGTCCGCCCGCCGACGGCTGCACTCGTGATGATTCCTCGCCCGCAGGTCAGGCAGGGCGAACCCGCTCTGGCATAGACCCGGTGTAGGTCTTGGAAACTCCCCGACGCGCCGTCGAGATCAACATATTGGGCATCGTCGAGCGTTGATCCCCCTTGCTCAATTGCCGACCGCAAGATTTCGTGTAAGGCGATGTGAATTCGTGCCGATTGCGCCGACCCGACGTTGCGAGCGGGTCGGCGGGGGTGAACTTTGGCCCGATGCAGGATCTCGTCGCCGTAAATATTGCCGATTCCAGCAATGAGGTGTTGGTCAAGCAATGTCGCTTTCACTGCCCGAGCAGTTGAACGCAGAATCTTGCGCAATTCGGGCAGCGTCAACCCGTCAACGATCGGATCGCGACCGAGGGCCGTCAACTCTGGCATGATCTGCGCAGATTCAGCAGGGTCAAAGACAACCACTTCACCAAATGTGCGAGGGTCAATGAATCGGAGTTCGTTCCCATCATCAAGGGTCATCACCACATGACTATGTGGAGGGCGAAGTGAACCGGCGGTGTCAATGAGTACTTGACCACTCATTCGCAAATGAATCATGACTACGTCCCCCGAGCTGAGGGGGCACAACAAATACTTGCCGCGTCGTTGTGCTTCAAGCGCGTGAACGTTTGTTAAGCGTGCGATAACTTCTTCACGTGAGGTTCGACGCACCGAACGTTCGCGACCAACTTCTACTTTAGTAATTCGCCGACCAACAAAATGTTGCTCAAGTCCTCGGCGGACTGTTTCAACTTCGGGAAGTTCAGGCACGACCGATATCAACGCCGCGGGCGTGCAACACCGACAGTGCCATCGTTGATGCGGCTTGAGCCGCGGCTTTTTTAGTTCGCCCGTTTTCGCAGCCGATTTCTTCAGCATTAACAATCACTGTGGCAGTAAAAGTTGGCTCGTGAGCCGCGCCCATTTGCACGATTTCCACCAATGGTGGTCGTGAATATTCACGCACGCACACCCGAATCAAATGGCTTCGTGCATCAAACTCGTCAAGCCGCTCAGCCTGACTCACGATGCGCTCACCCATGATCTTGATGACAAAAGCTTTTGCTTTGTCGGGACCGCCGTCTAAATACAAAGCACCAATGAATGCCTCGAGGGCATCGGCCAGAATTGAACTCTTATTTCGGCCACCCGCAGTTAGTTCGCCGGCGCCAAGCTGAATCCATTGACCTAAATGAATCTCTTTTGCGATTTCAGCCAAGGTCTCGGCATTCACCAGAGATTTACGCAGATCGGTCATCTCGCCTTCATTCAAGGCGGGATGCGTCGCATAAATGAGATCAGTAATAATCCATTGCAAAATGGCGTCGCCCAAGAATTCAAGACGTTCATTGCTTGGGTTTCCATGATGTTCAGCGCACCAAGAACGATGCGAACGCGCCTGATTCAGAAAGGAAATATTGGTAAACGTATGGTCGGCATATTCGCGAGTCCAAACCGCAATATCGCCGCCTCTAAATTCGCCCCGCTTCTCGCGACGTTCTCGGCGAGTGATTTTCTGAGCTGCCTGACGTATGAATTTGCGGGGAGCGGTGAAGCCCACCATCACCGATCAGCCCTTTTGGCCGTGTGCCAAAACGTGGGCGTACACAAAGTCGACTGCATCGCGAACGGTCTTCAAATCGGCGAGGTCTTCATCTTCAATTCGGAAACCAACCGTGCGTTCGCTGAGTTCTTCTTCAAGCGCATCAACCAATTCAACTAATGCCAACGAGTCGGCGTTGAGGTCGTCTTTGAACGACTGACCTTCAAGAATGTTTTCGGGATCAATTTCAAGGATGTCGACAAGCTGATCGCGGACAATCGCAAAAATTGCATCACGGTCGAGCGGACCGTCTACTACATGGGTTTCAGCGGGCACAATGTCCTCCAGATCAACTAACTGCTATGTCAATGATAACTGCGAGAGCGACTCAGAGTGAGCCTTATGCCCCGTTGATAGCCCGGCGAATTTCTTTGACGATGCCACATTGCACCATGTCGGAGGCAACTTTGATGCCATTAACCATTGCCCGAGCCGACGATGACCCATGAGAAATAATGCATACGCCATCGACGCCCAACAAAATTGCGCCGCCCGTACTTTCGGGGTCAACACTTTCGTACAAAGGCAACAATGCGGGGAATAACGCGTCGGCGTGGGGCTTGTATTCTTCCTTGGCTGCGAAGGCTGCCATCAATGCTTTGATGAGCGTTTTCATTCCACCTTCAAGAGTTTTCAAAACAACATTGCCAGTGAACCCATCAGTCACAACAACATCAACATTGTCTGACATCACATCACGACCTTCAACGTTGCCGATGAAATTGATTCCAGTTGCATTCAGCAACAATTCATACGCTTCTTTACGAAGCGTGTCACCCTTGCCAGGCTCTTCGCCGATTGACAGCAAACCGACTCTCGGGTTTTCCACACCGTAACGATGAAGCGAATACACTGAACCCATAATTGCGAACTGAACGAGCCATTCGGCTTGAACTTCGGCGTTTGCACCAGCATCAAGCAAAACAGTCGGACGTCCACCCGGAACGGGAATCGGTGTCGCGATCGCTGGGCGATTCACATTCTTGATACGACCCATGCGTAGCAACGCCGACGCCATCGTGGCGCCAGTGTTTCCAGCCGAAATCATCGCCGATGCCTTGCCATCACGCACCGCTTCCGCAGCGCGCACAAGTGTTGAATCTTTTTTTCGACGAACTCCATAGGCCGGATCTTCATCCATTTCAATGACCTCAGAGGCAACGATTAATTCAAGATTGCCGCGCTCAGCGAGTCCCTCGGGGCCGACAAGAACGACGGGTATACCAAGTTCGGCGGCTTGCAACGCGCCAGCAACAATTTGGCTTGGGGCAAAATCTCCGCCCATGGCGTCGACGGCAATGGGCAACATATAAATCTCAGACGAAGAAATGTCAGACGGTGTCTGGATCAGACTTCGATAGCCACGCGATTCTTGTACCAGCCGCATGCCTTACACACGGTGTGTGGCAACTTGGCTGAGCCACAGCGCGGGCACAAGCTGCGTGATGGAGCTTCCAGCTTCCAGGCTCCAGCCTGATGGCTATGGCCCTTCATTTTTGATTTTTTTCTTTTCGGAACGGCCACGGCGCTCTTCTCCTCGTAATAGCCCTTGGAGATTAGCGGTTTGCGAGCAAGATCCCCACCCCCGCCCAGCAAGTCTCGGTGCAATCCCCAGATTATTTGGAGAATTATTCGGGCAGCAAGTCCCTCAGGGCGTCCAAAGCGGCCCAGCGTGCATCAACAATCGGAGCGGCGCAGGCGCATTTCTCAACATTGAAGTCAACTCCACAGGTCGGGCACAGCCCAGCGCAGTCGATTCGGCACAACGGGGCATCTGGGAGTTCGATCAGAACCGTTTCGCGCACCATGGGAGCCAAGTCGATCTGATCATTATGAATGGCGAAAGCATCCGGATCAGTCACGACGAGCTGATAGAGCTCGTGGACCTCAATAGCGAGCACCGACCCGACTGGTTGCAGGCAACGACGACATTCGCCATGAAACTCGGCCTCAATATGCCCATTCACGACAATTCCGTCGGAAAGACTTGCGCATTGGACCTCAACCGAGATTTCAGTGCCAGGAACTAGGCGTTGATCTTCAATTTCAAGAATGCTCGGCAATATTGAAATCTCAACTTCTTTGACCGTCCCGGGACGCCGCAGCATCTCGAGGGCGTTGACCAAAAGTGGGTTTTTCACCGGCCCGAAGTGTTGTCTTGGTCGAAGAAAATGGCACCCGAGTCATCGGAATACGACTCAACGATTGGTTCGTCATTCAGCGACAGCGAGCCCTCTTCTTGGCGTTCGCCGATCGACAAGCGACGGCGTCCAGTGGCCACGGTCTTGACCAGTTTGTCGAGCAGAATCTCAAAACTGGCCAACCGCTGATCAAGGAAATCTTCCATCTCGTTCTTGACGCGACGAGCGTCATCATCAGCGGCTTCAGCAATTTGGCGGGCCCGTTGCTCGGCGGCACGCACGACTTCGGCCCGTTGCACGAAACGTTCAGCCTGCACCTTGGCTGCTTCGATGACTTCATCGGCCTCACGGCGGGTGCGGGCGATGAATTCATCGCGCTCTTTCATCATCCAGCGGGCCTGACGCAGTTCGTCGGGCAAACGGTGTAGTGCCTCTTCAAGGATCTCGATGATTTCATCACGGTCAATACGAGGCGTTGACGACAACGGCATATTTGGTGCGGTTGCGATGATGTCAATGGCTCGGCGCAACAAAACGCCTGAATCGCCGATCTGCTCATTTACCCCGCGGTCGTATGAGCCGGTGTCATCATCAAAGTCGTCAAAATCTGGTTTCATGAGTTTCTTTCAGAACTGGGACGGAAGTCTGCCGCAGGTTCTCCAAAGATACCTGCCAAAGCAGTGGCGACTGGACCAGGCACCAAATGACCGATCTGTCCATGGTGCTGCGCAATATCGCGAATGTACCGACTACTAATAAAGGACTGGCCCGGTTGGCATGGCAGATACACCGTCCGCACACCCGTAACCGAATAATTCGTCTGCGCCATTTGCTGCTCAACCTCGAAATCGCCAGGGTTACGCAGTCCTTTGACGATGAAATTGACCTGCTCAGCACGGGCGGCGGCGACCGCAAGCCCAGGATGTGCTGCGACTTTGACGGTGGGCAAATGGGCCACACAGGCCCGAACCAAGTCCACTCGACGACCAAGATCAATCAGACCACTGGGTTTTTGCGGATTGTGCATCACCGCGATGACAACCGCCCCAAAGAGTTCAACTGACTGCTCGACAACATCAAGATGTCCGTTATGGAACGGGTCGAAACTGCCCGGATACAGAGCCGTGAGAGCAGATGAAGCAACCATGCAGTCTTTACGGTAGCGGTTTTAGTCGTCAGTACGTTGCAAAAAGGCCATCCACGCTCGTCCATATCGTTTGGATCGAATGGCTTGCCAACCCTCGGGGGGCGCAATTTCACGGCTACTCTCGGTGACCACTACCCCACCTGGAGCCATGACCACGTCAAGAACCTTCAAGAGATCGACCCAGCGGTCAAAGTCATATGGAGGATCGGCTAAAACCAGGTCAACATTGCGAAGCGCAACAACATTTGTCATGACATCACCAGACAACACTGTCGTCTTTTCAGTGAGTTGTAACGTCTTGATGTTGTGGCGAATCGAGTCAAGAGCTTTACGGTCGCGCTCAACAAAGGCACACGACGATGCGCCGCGCGACAAAGCCTCAATACCCAAGGCACCACTTCCGGCAAACAGATCTACGACTTTGGCTCCGTCAACTGCGCCCAGACTCATCAACGAATTAAAGGTTGCTTCCCGCGCTCGATCGGTCGTGGGTCGTGTCGCCTCGCCCTCTGGGGCAGCGATGGGTCGACCACGCAAGGTTCCGGCAACAACACGCATAGAACCATGATACGGCAGACTGTACGGGTGACTCCTGAGGCGGAAATCGTGTGCGTCGATTGTGGCGGTCGTTGCTATCTCACGTCATATCCACCTGAGGATGGTCTGTGGTTTCCCGGTGACATCGTGACGTATAAATGTCGCGATTGCCTCGATCGCTGGGATCTGGTGTTACCCGAAGAGGACAACGACTTTGATTCGTAATTGGTGGACTCGTTGGCGGCAGACAGATCGCTCGCTCTCTGTTTTGACCTTCGGAGTTTTGCTTTATGTCGTTCGAGTTGTCGGTCCAGGATGGAGAAATGGTTTTCCATCCTTCTTTCCAGATTCGGCTTCGTATCTCAAGGTCGCCAAAATTGGACCGTTAAGTCCATCGTTCTGGTTTACGGAACGTCCCGTGGGTGTGCCGTTTCTTTTGTGGATGAGTGCTTGTAACACGCGCGCGTTCGTTTTGTTGCAAACACTTCTCTTAGCTGTTTCGGTCGCCTTTTTATGCCACACAATTTTGCGCATCATGAAAGTACGTCCACTCGCGTGGCTGACGTGCGCGGCGATTGCGGCCATTGCGATCCAACCAAGATTTGGATTATGGAATCTTGAGGTACTCAGCGAATCGCTCGGCATGTCATTGGCGATTATCGCCCTCACATGTTGGCTGCGAGTCGCCGCGGAGATCACCACAAAACGGATCTGGGTTGCGACCTTATCAACGGTCGCCTGGATGCTGGTCCGTGATTCACATGGAATACCAGTACTGGTTCTGGTTATCGGCTTAGCGGTGTTTACTTGGCGCGCAAGCAAGAAGGACCTTCGGTCAACTTTGTTCAAGTGCATCGCCCTACTGCTCGTCATGTTTTCATACATTGCAATTTCGCAGGGCGTCAGTAACCGAAATCAATATCCACTGATGAACAACGTCGGGTTGCGCATTTTGCCTGATCAAGAAATGGCCAACCGTTTCGTTGATCGAGGTATGCCACCAAGCGAAACCTTAAGTGGACGCAGTGGACGCAACACCTGGGATGACGGAGAAGTATTCTTGAAAGCGCCCGAACTTGCCCAGTTCCGTCAATGGGTCAACGGCTCTGGACAAACCGATCAGTTGCTTTCTTTAGCAATGGATGCACCCTTCTGGATTGATGTCATGCAAAAAGAACTTCCGGGTTCACTTGCGTATGACTTCCACGATTACGACCGTTTCAACACACTTGAACGACTTCCTGAACAAACATTTGGTTTTGACGCTCCACGAACGACAAACCAATTAGTGCTTTGGCTAGCAACTGCGCTTGCTGCCATCATCGCCCTTCTGTATTTTGCCAAATCGCAGAAGATCGCGGTTTTTTCCACGATTGCCCTAGCGGCATTTCTCACTGAGATGTACGCCTCAATCGCTGGAGATGCCGTGGAAGTTCAACGCCATCTCGTTGGACCATTTTTACGAATCTTTATCATTGTCATCATCGCTATTGCCTTGGCTGTTGAGACGATCTATTGCGCATTCAAAAATCAAAACAGTGCTTCCATTGATGAGACCGTTCTCAACAAACCGACCACTCGCCTATCGGCTGCATTTGCCCATTCGGCGATCTCCATCGTCGCACTTGGCGCGTTAATTGCGAATGAACATCGTTCACAAGACTTTGATCCGCAATACACCCGCACCATTATTGAACGGGCCGCGAAATTTGGTGGTAGCTATTACCAGAATGGCATTCATAACAAAGGCCCCCTTGAAACAGCGCTTTACGACTCGGTACGACTTTTCACATCAGATGGAACATACTGGTTCGGCGTATCGCTGTTCGTACTAATGATCGCAACTTTGCTTTCAACGGTCGTTGCTGCAGTCGCTCGAATATCAGGTGGATCACGAACAATTGCATTAAGCGCATCAGTCCTCACCTTCTTACACTTCACCATCTCGTCAAGTGATTACGCGGGTGTTATCTATAGCCGCAACATGACGACCGGCGCACTCGCGATTGTCTTCACGCTCATCTGGTGCCCTCAGTTCTGGTCAAGTAACCGCCGGAGTCGTTGGACGTACATCGCTTCATTTGTAGTTCTTGGATTAGCAGTTCAAACTCTCTTAACAACATTGTTTGCCGCGATCGTCATCGGCAGTGCGTTGATCATCCATCGACGCCTAGCTTCGCATTTTGATCGACCAATAATTATTGCCGTGGCCACATTTGGTACGACAGTCCTTACGGCACCAATGTGGTATGCGTTGCGCGGTTCTTTCAACGAGTTTTGGTCGGGTTGGTCGACATACGCCGGATTCATGAGCGCCGGAACCGGTCGTAGTTTGATGGATCAAGTTGGTCTTGGTTGGAAAGAGTTTGTCGGCTACTACCAAGACCGACCAATCATGCTCCTGCTTGTCATTGCGTTTGCATTCACTACCTGGCTCAACTGGAGGACATTCCAGAAATTTCAGCGAGTCATGCATATTGCATTAGTCCTGTGGTTCATTTCTGGCTGGATTGAACTCGTCCTCGGCCAACGTTATTCAAGCCACTATTTCTCGGTGCTTGCTGTACCAAATGTATTCATGGGCGCAATCTTGTTGGCTCAACTTGCCACGGTCATTGCTCACCGAACAAATCAGCAACACCCTCAACGACATCACTCCGACAAAGTTCATTACGCGCTACCGATAGCCACTGCACTCATCGTTCTGTTCTCGCAATGCTCTGATCTCTTTTGGACTGGGATCGAAAAAGTCGGCACTTTCACAACTTTCGCACAACATGAAACCGAAAGAACTCAAAGTCAAGGAGGCGAGGGACGCACAACTCGTGCTGTCCTTGATTTAGTCTCACATCAGGGCGACCCCTTGCTGGCGTGGACGATGTATCCCTGGACATACCTTGAGCATGAACGAGTGCCCGCAACTCGCTTCAGTTGGAAGTCATTTATGATTGGCGAAATTTACTTAGGAAAGACTTCGTCTGATTTTGTCTTACCCGATACCTGGAATTGGTTCGCTCACGACATGCAACAAACTCAGCCGAGAGCATTCGCCCGACCGAAGGAAACTTCGCTCAGCGATCAAACACCCTTTGCTCAATATGTCTCAGAAAACTTCGTAACGGCTTACGACGGCAATTCGATGGAGGTCGGCATTCGTCAGCAAGTTTGGACAGCGCTCATCACTGAGCCAACCGAATCTATGAACATCGCTGAAGATAAAATCTTTAACGGATCCTCACCATTTGTTTTGTCAGATACAAACTGTGTTCGTATTTCAGGAACTTTGACCTTCAACCAACAAAATGACGATTCGGGAATCATCTTCAACCTGTCTGATCCAACAGCGTCCTACGAGAATGTGCACCTTTCGTTATCTGCAACACGGGCCTCATCCTCCAGTGACACTGTCGAATTCATCGGCAAAGATCTCGAACGCAGCAGTAACGCTCCCCTGAATTTTCTACTCATCGTTGGTTCGCGCTCAGCGGCACTCACCGTTGACGGCATGGTTGTTGCTGCCACACGCCTAGGAGAACAAGCACAGCTTTCGGTGGCGTTGAAGACGGGTCAACCGCAGTTGAACGATCTCCGAATTGATTCGTCCCCAGAACTAGACGGCTGCTCTAACTCTTAAACAGGAACTCTTCGTCTTCTGGTTGAAGGAATATTGATAATTCATCGCGTAGATCAGGATGTTTTGACAATGTGATATCCGGGTCAACAATTTCATAAGCGGCTTCACGTGCCAACTCAACGAGTTCACGATCTCGGCGAAGGGAAGCCAACTTCAGATCGCTGCGGCCTTTTTGTTCTTTGTTCATTAACGTGCCTTCACCGCGCAATTCGAGGTCGGCTTCGGCCAAATAGAAGCCATCATCTGATTCAACGAGTGCGTCAATCCGCGGATTTGAGTCAGAGAGCAACCCATCATCATTCTCTTTAATTGATGTCACAAGCCAGCAGCGAGATGCGTGCACGCCGCGACCTACTCGACCGCGAAGTTGATGCAGTTGGGCAATTCCGAATCGATCAGCATCCAAAATCACCATGATCGTGGCGTTAGGAACGTCGACGCCAACCTCGATCACCGTTGTCGCAACAAGCACATTGGTTTCACCGGTGCGAAACGCTTCCATCACCGACTCTTTTTCGGCTGATGACATGCGTCCGTGAAGCAAATCCAAACGAAGACCCTTCAGTTCATCAAAGGCCAACCGAGCGATTGTTTCTTCGGCCGAGGCAACTTCGAGTTTTTCGCTCTCCTCTATGAGAGGGCACACGATGTACGCCTGACGTCCAGCAGCGACTTCATCACGCACATCCGCCCACACTTCTGCCTCTTCTTCATCACCCAACGCGTGCTTGGTCACAATTGGAGTGCGCCCTGGTGGCTTTTGATCGAGAACACTCACATCAAGATCGCCGTAAACCGTCATTGCTGCGGTTCGAGGTATCGGAGTTGCGGTCATGACAAGCACATCGGGTACTGACCCGCCGTCTTCACCTTTGTTGCGTAAGGCCGCTCGTTGCTCAACGCCAAAGCGATGCTGTTCGTCAACAACAACCACACCAAGACTACGAAACTGCACCGACTCTTGAATCAGAGCATGCGTACCGATCGCGATATCGACGCTGCCGTCGACGAGGCCTGCGAGCACATCACGTCGCCGCTCGGCGGTCACGCTGCTCGTCAATAGTTCAACCCGCACTTCTCGCTCACCAAACAAGTTGTCGCTCGCCGGGATATGAAGACCCGCCAATAGTTTGCGAATGCCCACTGCATGTTGTTCGGCCAAGACTTCGGTAGGAGCCATGAGCGCACCTTGATGCCCACCTTGCACCGCCGCCAACATGGCCGACACTGCGACAATCGTTTTACCGGCGCCGACGTCACCTTGAAGTAAGCGATGCATCGGGTGCGGGCTCGCAAGGTCGGCTTCGATTTCGGCGATGACTCGATGCTGCGCTTGGGTCAATTCATACGGCAGGTGCTGATAGAAGCGCGCCACAAGTTTTCCATTGACTTTGTGCTGAATTCCGATGGAGTCGCGTTCAATCAAACGTTTACGCATCACCAAGACCAATTGCACTCGCAGTAGCTCATCGAATGCCAACCGCCGACGAGCCATCTCTTTTTCAGCAAAGGTCTCTGGAATATGAATTCCAAATAAAGCGTCTTGACGATCCATCAATTTGTACTTCTTGCGCATTGCCTTTGGTAGCGGATCACCAATTCCGCGTGCCCGACAGCGATTCAAAGTTTCATCAATTGACTTCAGCACAACCCACGAAGGCAGATCAATCTTTTCGCTCTGGGGATACACCGCCACAATGGGACGAGGCCGCTCATCGGGATCCCCCAAGACGTCAACGGTTGGATTAGCCATTTGCTTTGTTCCGTTAAATAAACCAAGTTTTCCGAATACCGCGACATACGAACCAACCTTCAGTTGTCGCTCGCGCCAGGGTTGGTTGAAAAAGACGATTGACAAACGCCCGCTCTCATCGGCAATCGTTGCGGTCACACGCGAAGGGCCGCGACGCGCACCCTTGGGTGGACTTGAGACCGAACGAACTTCGCCGATCACCAAAGAATCTGTGCCTTCGATCGCTCTGGCGATTGTTGCTTCTTTTGTGCGGTCAATCCACCGACGCGGATAATGAGTCAAAAGATCGAGCAAGTTGTCCACGTCAAATTTGGCAAAACTCTCCGCTCGCTTGCCTGCTCCAACAGATTTAAGTCGCGTCATCGGCATACCCGACAACTCAGAAAAAGTGATCGGTCCAGTGGGAGCGGATTCAGTCACTCGTCACCGCGTCATTCGACGCCGAAGAGATATGGATACAAAGGCTGTCCGCCCTTGTGGCACTCAATCTGTACATCGGGACGTTCTGTTTCAATCCAGGTTCGTAATGCTTCCGTTGTTGATGCTGGCGCATCAACCCCTTCAATGATCGTCACAATTTCACGCTCATTGGTGATCAGATGTTCTAACAAAGAAATTGATGCCCCTTCAAGCGTTCCGTTGACTGTCACGATGCCGTCGCCCCGCACAAGACCAATCCAGTCACCAACCGTGATTGGGCCGGCGTCGCTATTGGTATCACGAATTGATTGCGTCACTTCACCCGTCACCATTGCTTCAGTTGCTTCAGCCATTTCAGCAAGGTTCTCATCGACACTTGCCTCAGGGTCGTACACAACAAGTGCAGCAAGGGCCTCTGGCATTGACTTAGTGAGAACAACACGTACTTCTTTAGAGGTGAGTGAGTTCAGTTGCTCAGCGACTGGAATGATGTTTTTGTTGTTCGGCAACACGATGACTTGTTGCGCATTAACATGTTGAACCGCGTCAAGCAATTCAGCAGTTGAGGGATTGAGCGTTTGCCCGCCTGTCACAACCCCCTGCACTCCGAGTTGAGCGAAGAGTTCTTCAAGACCACTTCCACTGCATACTGCAACCACTGCAGTCGTCACTAATGGCAAACCAGTGACTGCACGTTGAGCGTCGTGGATGGCGTGACGCTCAGCAACTTCATCAAAAAGATCAGAGACACGAATTTGTTTTGGGCGACCACCAAGATCAATAGCAACTTCAATCGCCGCACCAATGTCATTGGTGTGCACATGACAATTCCAAATTCCATCGCCACCAACGACAACAATCGAGTCGCCGATTTCACCCCAATCATTTTTGAACTGGTCAATTTTGCCGTCTTCAAGATGCAAGAAATACATGACCTCGTAGCGAAGATCGGCAACTGATAACTCGCCATGTGAATCTGGAGCCGCCATGCTCATCATCGCGGGCAACGGCTCATCAAGAGCGTCACCACCGATTGAATCTTGCGGAAGCGGCATTGGGTCGCCGTCAACAACGTTGAGCGCAGCATCAAGTAGCAACATGAAACCGGCACCTCCGGCGTCAACGACGCCGGCATCTTTCAAAACGGGCAACAGGTCGGGCGTGCGGTCGAGCGACAACCGCCCAGCGTCACGCGCGGCACGCAATGTGGCTCCGAGCGTCGCACCCGATGCGGCGGATGCTTTGGCTGCTTCACTGGCTTCACGCACCACTGTCAAGATCGTGCCTTCGATCGGCTTGAGTACCGCCTGATAGGCCGATGCCGAGGCAGCGCTGAGCGCTTCCGCGAACTCGGTCGCCGTACTACCGGCTTTGGCCGAGAGCTTGCCAGAAAGCCCGCGCAAGATCTGCGACAAAATGACTCCTGAGTTGCCTCGGGCACCCATGAGCGACCCGTGCGAAATGGCTTGGCAGGTCGGTTCAATTCCGACTCCGGCCTGGTCTAGTTCGGCTACCACAGCGTCCAGCGTGCGGGCCATGTTGGTTCCGGTGTCACCATCGGGCACGGGATAGACGTTGAGGCGATTGATGCGGGGTGCGTGAGCCTTCACGGCGTCTCGAAAGGCAACGACGGTGCGCCGAAGCCGATCGGCGTCGAAATGTTCGGCTGAGCCCTCAGGGCTGAGAACAGGTGGGTTCACCTGACCGATGGTAGTGGTCAGGGGCGTGGCTGATGTGACTGATGGAGCCCGAAAATCATGGACTGGATCTTGCCTTGTGCTTGGGGGTCGGTCGAATCCGCTGGTAGCGTTCGGTGTCCGAGATCGCGCTTGAGTCTCCATCTAGTCAAAATCAAGTGGCAAACAAATTCGAGTGAAAAGAAAGAACGTGTCATGGCAGCAGTATGTGAAGTCTGCAATAAGCGCCCTTCGTGGGGGATGTCAGTATCGCACTCTCATGTGCGCACCAAGCGTCGTTGGAGTCCGAACATTCAGCGCGTTCGCGCCATGGTCAACGGAGCCCCCAAGCGTCTCTACGTCTGCACCAGCTGCATCCGTGCTGGCAAGGTCACCAAGGTCAGTCGCGGCACCGTCGCATCGGACAAGTGAACGACCGCCGCTGATGCAAGGTGTGATCAAAGCCTTCGACCCAAGCACGGGCACTGGCCTGATCCTGTGTGATACCGATGTCAGCGAACACGAACTGGCCGCTGACGCTCTTGAGGGCAGCATTTTTCGAATGCTTCGTCCCGGACAGCGCGTGGTATTCGATCTCAATGCCGACGGATTAGCAACTCAACTACGTCTCGGTTCAGAAGTTGATATGGGAACACCTGGTTACTGACTAGATGTTTTTGCTTTCCCGTCCTTTTTGATAAATCTGCTTGTAGGAATTCTTTAGCCCCCCAACAACAATCTCCCTATCCATGGCGAGCAATCGCCTAAGGAGCACATCATGAGCGGTTCAAGCAACAACGAACGTTTGAATAAGTGGGTCGCCGAGTGGGCCACCATCATGCAGCCAGACGACATCTATTGGTGCGATGGTTCTGCCGAAGAGTACGAGCGCTTGTGCCAGCATCTTGTTGATAGCGGTACCTTCACCAAACTCGATGAAGCCAAGCGCCCCAACAGTTACTGGGCTCACAGCGATCCGGGAGATGTTGCTCGTGTTGAAGATCGCACCTTTATTTGTTCAGCGAAAAAAGAAGATGCCGGTCCCAACAACAACTGGCGCGAAGCAGCCGACATGCGCGTTGAAATGAAGGCGCTCTACACCGGATGCATGAAGGGTCGCACGATGTATGTCGTCCCGTTCAGCATGGGACCACTTGGTTCGCCGATTGCTCACATTGGTGTGCAACTCACCGACTCGGCATATGTTGCTGTGAGCATGCGCATCATGACCCGCATGGGTCAAGGCGCGCTCGATGTTTTAGGTAGTAGCGATTGGGTGCCTTGCTTACATTCGGTCGGCGCTCCACTGGCTGCTGGCGAGAAGTCATCGTCGTGGCCATGCAATCCCGACAACAAATACATTGTTCACTTCCCCGAGACTCGCGAGATTTGGTCATTCGGTTCGGGCTACGGCGGAAACGCATTGCTCGGCAAGAAGTGTTTCGCTCTGCGTATCGCTTCAGTGATGGCCCGCGACGATGGTTGGTTGGCCGAGCACATGCTCATTCTCAAGCTCACCAATCCCGCCGGCGAAGCCAAGTACATTGCTGCTGCATTCCCGTCGGCTTGCGGCAAGACCAACCTCGCAATGTTGGTCCCAACGATTCCGGACTGGAAGGCCGAAACCATTGGTGATGACATTTGCTGGATGAAGTTTGGTCCTGACGGACGTTTGTACGCGATCAACCCTGAAGCCGGCTTCTTTGGTGTGGCTCCCGGAACTGGTCATGACACCAACGCCAATGCCATGCACACGTTGTGGGGTAACAGCATTTTCACGAATACCGCGCTCACTTCAGACGGCGATGTGTGGTGGGAAGGAATGTCAGATGACGCTCCGCCCCGCGCTACTGATTGGAAGGGCAATGCCTGGACTCCCGAAACTGAGACCCCGGCTGCTCATCCAAATGCTCGATTCACTGCACCAGCGTCACAGTGCCCGTCGGCTGCGCCCGAATGGCAAGACCCCGCAGGAGTGCCGATCTCGGCAATTCTGTTCGGTGGACGTCGTCGCACGACCGTTCCGTTGGTGACTCAGGCGTTCAACTGGGAACACGGTGTGTTCTTGGGTTCAATCATGGCCTCGGAGACCACGGCTGCTCAGCAGGGCGCAGTTGGCAACTTGCGATTTGACCCGATGGCGATGTTGCCGTTCTGTGGTTACAACATGGCGGATTACTTCGCACACTGGCTTGCCGTTGGTGCCAAGGCCGATCCAGCCAAGTTGCCGCAAATCTTCTTTGTTAACTGGTTCCGTCGCGACGAAGATGGCCGCTTCTTGTGGCCCGGCTACGGCGAAAACAGTCGTGTGTTGAAGTGGGTTTTTGAGCGTGTTGCGGGAACTGTCGATGCAGTTGAGACTCCGATCGGAATGTTGCCTGCAGAGGGTTCGCTCGACGTTGGTGGTCTGAATATTGATGATGCCGATATGAATAGCTTGTTGTCAATTGACTCTGATGGCTGGAAGGCTGCGATCCCCCAGATCAAGGATCACTACGCCCAGTTCGGTGCCAAGTTGCCAGCGAAGTTGACTGCCCATCTCGACACCCTCGCCTCCGCCCTCTAGCCGTCGCTTTTCACCCACTTTGGAATCTGGCTACCGCCTAGCGCTAACTACATTCCAAAGTGGCGGAATTAGGCGGAGACTTGGCCGACGAGGAGGGCGCGGATTCCGAGGCCCATCACAAACAGTCCGCCGCACCCGTACAGCAAGTACAACTTGTGCTTCATCTGATTGCGGTACGAGTAGATAATCGCGATCGCAATGATTCCGACGAATCCGTAGAAGGCGTGAAACTCCGGAAACTCCAGCTTGTACTTGTTCACCAAAATCACACCGAGAACAACCTGCACAAACATGGTGAGTTCAGCAAGCAACGTGAACCACCACAATGCTCGGGTACGCAACGACTCAATCTTGTGAGCACCCAACGACCACAAACCAGCTAAGCCGTTCGAAATGATGACGAACCAAGCCCACGACTGGTGAAGATCAACCAACATCAAAGCATTCATGCTTCATTGACCCTAGTTGCTCAGACCTCAGGTCGCACAGGCGACGCCACCGGTCATGGACACCACAACACCGCTCGGCGAATCATTACTCAGCGTTCCCGTCAAAGTGCGGTTGATCTCAAAGCCCATTCCCAAGATGTCATCGTTAAAGATCTCGGCCGTCGGATAGACCTTCAAAATTTCTTCAACTGTTGAGCCCAAGGTGATGTCGCCATCAGTCACTGGACCCATCGGCACCGGAGCGATTCCTTGCACTGGCCCGTAAGTCCACGAATAGAAATGGGCTCGACCTTGAGCCACTTCGCTCTCATCGCCAAACATCAACAACAAATCGCCCCATCGCACACCGCGCACTTGCGTTCCGGAACATGAACCGAATTCAGAAACTGGTCCGATATATCCAGAATCAGAATCGGGCTGACCCAAAAGCTGAGTGACATAGGTGATCATTTGGTCAGCGTCAACACCGAACAACACATCACCCAATCCGTCTTCACGCAACACCAATTGTTCGGCTGGCGAAACTGTCGTTGATGTTGAACTTGTCGAACTTGTTGTCGTGCTCTCAGGAGCAGCCGAAGTTGTCATCGGAACCAACGTTGTCACGGGAGTCGTTGTTGCTGTCGTTGGCAACGGCGCAAGCGTGTCGCTCGACCCACCGCCTCCACCACAGGCAACAAGTGTGGTCAGCACTCCGAGAGCCAAACCTAAACGAATCCACTGACGCATATCTACAGTCTGCCCGATCAACGGATCAGAGTGTCGGCTTGATTGCCACGCTCAATAAGTCGTAGGCCACCAGCACCATCAGTTTCAAATACTGTTACTGAGGCATTGTCCAAACTGTCAATCACCAGACGGTCATCGCCAAGACACGAACCAATCACCGCATTGATCGCAATGAAGTGACTAAAAATCACTGTGTCGGCTGGGCATTGGGCCACATAGCGCACGACATCATCGCGAAAATCGGTATACGGCGCACCAAGTTCACTCCAGGTCCCGGCCATTGCTGCCCGTAGCCACTCAATACGTTCACCCATTTCATATCCCTCTGGCGAAGGTATTTCTGTCACTAACGACTCAACAGTGACAGCTGCGTGATCCCAAAGGTTCGCCAGGAAGCCAGCAGTTTCTTGACAACGCTTCATGGGACTGGACACCAATGTCATGCGCGACAGTTGCGCCAGTCTTTGTGCAGTTGCGGAAGCTTGCTCGCGACCAATTTCATCGAGGCCAGGGTCAACGTCGGTATCCCAACCAGCGGCCGCCCGACCGTGACGAACCATGAACACGCGACTCACATGAACCAACCCCTCGGCGCACCACCAGGCTGACCAACTTCAATGAAGAACTCTTCGCCGAAGGCAACTGCAAATACTTCGGGAGGCATCTGCAAAAACATGCTGCTGTCAGTGACTTGACTGGCGTGGCACATAATTGAAGCCCGCTTCACTTGAACGTACTCACTCACGTCAACGGCCATCGTGATGTCTTCTTGCAACGTTCCAAATGGATTGCCGTCATCGGCTGGGGCTTCAGGGTCAAAGTCCCCCCCGCCCATTTGCTCCATCATCTGCGCAATGCGCGTACGGTTCATCGTTGACTCAAGCACGCGAATGTTTTGTCCATTGGCAATTGCAATATCGGCTGCTCGATGACCAACACGGTGAACCTGAATGTGATCTGGGTGACCATAACCGCCATGCCAGTCGTAGCACGTGAACACATCAGCTTGTTCGTCCCGCAAAATCTTGGCTAACGACTGAGCCGCAATCTCAACATCGGCGCCGCTAAATGAATTCGGCTCTTTGTTTTGCGGCCAACCTGTCATTCCACTGTCGTGATAGCCCAACCAATACACCTTCTGAACACCCAGTACTTCGGCCGAACGCTCGGTCTCGGCTTTGCGACGATCATGCAGGGCTTCACCTTCGGCGAGATTGTCTGGCGTTTCACCATACCGACCATCGGTGCCCATCACTAGAACAACCCGATTGCCTTCTGCGGCAGCGCGAGCAATTGAACCGCCCGTTGCTATTGATTCATCGTCGGGGTGGGCATGAAAACAAACAAGTGTGCTCACGCGTCGACAACCGCTCCTGAAGCCAACAACTTCTCAATATCACTTGAGCCAAAACCCCAACCTTCAAGGATTTCACGCGAGTGCTGACCAGGATGCGCTGGTGGTCGTGACACCGACGGCACTGTGCGAGAAAAACGAGGGGCCGGTGCTGGCTGCTTTGTGCCTGCAATATTAATGATCATGTTGCGCTCAATATTGTGCGGATGCACTGCCGCTTCACTCATCGTCAACACCGGAGCAAAGCAAACATCGGTGGTTTCCATAATGGCGCACCATTCGTCGCGAGTCTTTGACTTGAAGACTTCGGCAATGCGCTTCTTCAAGTGCGGCCACTGTGACTTATCCATTTGCTTAGCGAACTCAGGGTCGGAATCAAGTCCAGTGAGCTGCAACAACTGTGCATAGAACTGCGTCTCAATTGAACCAATTGAGACGTACTTACCGTCTTTACATTCGTAGGTGTCGTAGAAGTGTGCACCAGTGTCAAGCAAGTTGGTTCCGCGAGCATTTTCGTCATGAGCACCCATTTGTGAAAAGGCCCAGAACATCGTCATCAATACGGCAGTGCCGTCAACCATTGCGGCGTCAACTACTTGACCCTTATTGCTCTTGCTCGCCTCAAGCAAGGCACACACCACGCCAAAGGCCAAGAACATTCCACCACCACCAAAGTCACCAACCATGTTCATGGGAGGTACTGGTCCTTCGCCGGCGCGACCAAAGTGAGCCAATGCTCCAGCGAGCGAGATGTAGTTGATGTCGTGACCCGCAGCCTGTGCGTACATTCCTGTTTGACCCCAGCCAGTCATGCGACCAAAAACCAATTTCGGATTACGCGCCGTACATACGTCGGGTCCGATACCGAGTCGCTCCATCACACCTGGACGAAAACCTTCGATCAATGCGTCGGCTGATTCGACAAGCTTGAGCAGAGTCTCAACGCCTTCAGGGTTCTTGAGGTCGATCGCAATGTTTTGGCGACCACGTTGCAAGACGTCAAATGCTGGACCCTCTGGAGCCGGACCACGTACAGCCTGTGCCCGCTCGACGCGAATGACCTCAGCGCCCATGTCAGACAACATCATTGCAGCAAAGGGCCCAGGCCCGATGCCAGCAATTTCTACGATACGAAAACCTGTGAGTGGACCAGTCATTCCTTCATCGTATTCAGTGGCCAGTGGCACGCTGCCATTCGGCAAGTTTCATATGCGCCGTCATGGCACCAGTCACCAATGGCAAAAGAGGTTCGGGTAAGTCGTGACCCATATCAGCCACGAACAAGAATGTCGATCCAGGTACTAGTTCAGCGGTTCGCTTGCCACCATCGGGCGGCAGCAACGTGTCGTCTTCACCGTGTATCACTAAGGTCGGAGTCTGCAGTTTTTGCAATTGTTCTGCTCGTGAGCCACTAGCGTAAATAGCCGCCAGCTGGCGACTTGACCCTTCGGGATAAAAAGAACGGTCAAAAGCCCGCGCCGCTTCGCATTTCACGGCCGCTTCATCGAAATAACGTTTTGACTGCCACACGCGATACCTCGGGCTCGCGTCAATGTAGGCCTGACGTCCAGTAGGTGGTGGCCCCAGCAGGACTTCTGCCGCTTCAGCAGTTGGCGCCCCGAACTCGAATTCGCCGGTGACCGAAAACAACGAAATCAACGATTGAGCCCGCTCGGGGTGTTCAATCACCAATGTTTGCGCAATCATGCCGCCCATTGACGCACCCAAAATGTGGGCTGCATCAATATTGAGGTGATTCAGTAGCTCAATTGCGTCCTGCGCCATATCAGACAAGGTGTAGGGAACTGATGGAAGTTCTTGACCACTCAATGCCGCCGCAATGACCGCGTTCGGATCAACAACTACGCCATCAAGTTTGGTTGAGAGCCCGCAGTCGCGATTATCAAAACGAATTACATAAAAACCTTGATCGACCAACATCTGACAAAACTGATCTGACCAGTTAATGAGTTGGGCACCAAAACCCATGATTAACAAAACTGCCGGGTCGGTCGCCTTCCCCATGGTTTCGTATTCAAGGGTGATCGGCCCAACGTTTGCCGGAATGTGTGCTTGTGCCATGCCCGTGACAATAGCCATCTCGTCACCTCGCCACCATCATCACAACGACTACCGTTAACCTATGACTTCTGGAATGTTCCCGCACATGCGCTTTGGCGTTCACACCGGATTACAACACACCACCTACGACGTTCTCCGTCCAGCCTGGCGCAAGATCGAGGACCTGGGCTTTGATTGGATCTCGATTTGGGATCACTTCTATGGCGCAACTGGCAAGCCCGACGATGCAGCCTGTTTTGAAGCCGTAGCGATGCACGCGGCATTGGCCGCCGAAACCAGTCGGGTCCGTGTTGGTTCATTGGTGTATTCAGTTGGTTATCGTCACCCGTCGGTACTCGCAAAAATGATTACTGCGATCGATCACATTTCGGGTGGACGCGCCGACATGGGTCTTGGCGCAGGTTGGGCACAAGTTGAATACGAGGCCTACGGCATTCCATTCCCCGGAGTGAAGACACGAATGGACCAACTTGAAGAGGCGGCGCAATGCGTTCGCGGCCTACTGCACGGCGAGGTCACCGATTTTTCGGGCGAATGGTTCAAACTCACCAACGCTCGCAACGAACCTCGTCCCATTCAAAAGAGGATTCCGATTTGGGTCGGTGGTGGTGGAGAAAAGCGAACTCTCAACATCACCGCCAAATACGCAGACGGCTGGAATGTCCCATTTGTTTCTCCTGAAGCTTTCGCCCACAAGAGTTCGGTTCTCACACAGCATTGCGAATCAATCGGTCGCGATCCAAAGGAAGTGAAGCGTACGGTCAATGTGGGCATTGCCTGGACTGAAGAAAGTTTGCAATCACAATTCGGCATGCTTGCCGAAGGTGTGCGTCCAGGCGTGTTAACTGGCAGCGACGAACAGGTCATTGATCGCATCGGTCAATATGTCGCCGCTGGTGCCGAGCAAATCAACTTGGCGCTCCGTGCACCATTTGACATGGAATCGGTCGAGCGCTTTAGCAAGACCCTGAAGTTGGCGTGAACGAAACACTCAACGTTTCAGCACCAGGTCGCGTCAATCTGATTGGCGATCACACCGATTACACCGGCGGCCTCGTGATGCCGATGACGCTTGATGCACGTACCACTGTGATCGGCCAAGCAAACACACGTCGCGTCTGGAATCTCGTCTCGCATCATGAAGCGGAACCGGTCTCAATTGAGCTGCCCGTTGTTGACCCTCGTTCAATAACACCACCGTGGGGACGCTATATAGCAGGCGTCTTATACGAGTTCAACAAACTCGGTTGTGAGATTCCTGGATTCACTGGAGAAATCAACACCACAATTCCTATTGGATCAGGTTTATCTTCAAGTGCTGCCCTTGAAATAGCAATCGCGCGAATAGTTATTTCTATCACCAAGATTGCAATGTCCGAAACTGATCTTGCCTTACTCTGCCAACGCGCTGAACATATCGCCTCGGAAGTTCCCTGCGGCATCATGGACCAACTGTGCATTGCGGTCGGACGAACTGATACAGCGACACTTATCAATTGCCACACACTCAATGTGCAACACATTGTCATGCCCGAAGAAATTGAAATCGTTACTCGATTTATCTCGCAACGCACTCTTGCGGGCAGCGAGTACGCAGATCGCGTCAATGACTGTCACGCGATTGAAGCAATCATTGGACCGTTGCGTGTAGCAACGACGAATGATCTATCAAACCTCAATGATGATCGCCTCGTACGTCGAGCGAGACATGTCATAACCGAGAATCAACGTGTTCGCGATTTCGCTCATGCGCTCACCGTCAAGGACTTCGTTGAGGCTGGTCGCCTGATGGCCGCAAGCCACGCAAGTTTGGCTCTCGATTATGAAACCTCAAACTCAACCATGGATCAAGCGGTCAATTCAATGCTGCATGAATCAGGTTTTCTAGGTGCCCGCATCACGGGTGGTGGATTCGGCGGTTGCATCGTCGGAATGCGACTCCGAGACTGATCAACTCCCGAGGAGTCGGCGCTTCTGTGCCTCAAATTCTTCAGCCGAAATTGAACCGCGGTCGCGGAGACCTTCCAGTTTTTCCAGTTGTGTCGCGACATCGTTACCACCTGTGACGTTGACGCTGAACGAACGCTTTTGGTTATCTTCCATTTGCATGTGAATCAGATTTTGCACTTTGTCGGGATGCGAAATATCGGTGAAACGCTGTTGACCGTCTTCACCACCCGACTCGATGAGCAGATCGCCTGCACCAATAATGCGCTCAAAAATTCCTTGTTTGAAGTTCACGTTGTTCACGCGCTCAAGTGGTATCTCGATACCGGCTTTGCCGATGACACCGTGACGATAAATCAAGCGATCTGATGTAATCACAAAATATGTCGTCCGCCATTTGAGGTAACGCACGATCACCCACACCAAAGTGGCTATGGCAATGACACCAATTGGATAGGTCAGATAACTCTTGCGATCATCCTGGCCAAACACAAAAAGCCACAAAATCCCCGAAACCGCAAAAGAACTCGCCGACTCGGCGAAGTACCACCAATGCGGATTTAGATCAAGGGCGACCGACTCATCGGGATTCAAAAGTTTGGCGGGATAAGGCATGCACCTGACCTTAGTTCGGCACCCATGCCCTACGATGACGGGGTGTCTGATACGGCCCTCACGAACGAACTGTTACAGGGGCTTGACCCTGCTCAGCGGGCCGCAATCACATCTGACGCTCCCCTCTTGGCAGTCATCGCCGGTGCTGGATCTGGTAAAACGGGCGTTCTCACGCGCCGAGTGGCCTACCGGTGCTTAACCGAAACCGCCGACGCTTCTCATGTTGCCGTTTTAACCTTCACGCGCCAAGCAGCTTATGAATTACGCCGACGCCTCCGAGCCCTCGGATTACGCGACACCATCATCGCTGGGACATTCCACTCAGTTGCTCTCGGTCTGTTGAGACAGCGTTGGGATGAACAAGGGAAGAGCCACCCGGCCGTCGTCGCCGATCGTCGTCGATTGATTGGCGAAGTCATCGGACCAAAACGAACTGCGAATATCAACGATTTGTCCGCCGACATTGATTGGGCCCGTTCGCGAAACATCACCGCCGATCGATACGCATCGGTAATCCAATCAAGTGGTCGTCGCTCGTTAGCCCCCTTGGCCGATGTCGCCAAAGTGATGAAAGATGTTCAATTACTCAAACGCAAACGTGGCGTCATAGACCTCGATGACTTGTTGTCTCTCACGATTGACGCAATGCGCGATGACAACAACTTCGCCAACATCGTGCATTGGAAAATCCGTCATCTCTTTGTCGACGAAGCTCAAGACTTAAACCCACTACAACTCGCAGTGCTTGATCAGTGGCGCGTCGGACGTGACGATCTCACACTTGTTGGCGACCCATCACAATCGATCTATGGATTCAATGGCGCTGATCCATCGGTTCTGACTGCACTTGAACAACGATTTCCTGGCATTGAAGTGATCAGACTTTCAGCGAACTATCGCTGTACGCCGCAAGTGGTCAAGGCCGGACTGCGCGCACTCTCCCATCTTCCGACACCACCGCCACAACTCTTTTCCACTCGACCCGACGGAGCACCTGTACAGATCTTCGGATTTGATGATGAAAAAGCCGAGGCAACCGGAATTGCCCAAATTATTGAATCGTGGCGCACCCCATCATCTCGCTGGCGCGACTTTGCAGTTCTTGCACGCACCAATGCTCAACTAGCGCCCATTCGTGATGCACTCACATCTCGCGATATTCCCACTCGCATTGTTGGTTCTGTCGCCGCTGACCCGATCCAACGAGCAGTCCGTGAAGTCGGCGACCTTCCGAGTTCAACCAGAATCTCTACTTGGTCGCGGGATGCCCGAGCCCCACTTGCCGCAGATTCACTTGAAACCGAAGAGGATCTTCTGGCCCGACGTCGCGTGGCCGATGCTGTTGATGAATTCTTGGCAGAAGGAGGAGGCGACGGACGCACCTTTTTGGCATGGGTGCGCACCAATCGTCCCCTTGAAGACGACCGCCATCAGGACACCGTTGAAATTTTGACTTTCCACGGAGCCAAGGGACGAGAATGGGACAACGTTGTCTTAGCAGGATGCGAACAAGGACTCATTCCACACTCAACAGCGAAATCCCCTGCCGAAACCGCTGAAGAAATTCGCTTGGCATACGTGGCCATGACCCGTGCCGCTGATCGATTGGCAATTACTCATGCTCGTTCTCGTCGTGGTCGGGCGCGAACACGCAGCCCATTTGTTGCCGAAATTGATATCGCCCGACATGTAGCCCCTCCATCATCTGATTACGTCCGCGATCAGTCACGACGCCGGCACGAACTCAAACCACGAGATTTTGTCCTTGAAGAATTACTGGCTTGGCGAGCCAATGCTGGTCGGGCTGCGAACCTTGATCCTCTGATCTTTTGTTCCGACGAAGTCCTTCTACGAGTGAGTCAAGTTCGTCCCACAAGCATTGAAGAACTTGCAACCGTTGATGGACTTGGACAGCCGCTGGCTCAACGCGTTGGCCACCAAATTCTCGCCGCAATTCAACGGGGAATTGATCAATCCGAATCGTGATTAGTCACGCATTTGACGATCAAGATTGAGCGCAGCGAACTTCTCGGCCTTGACTGAAATAAACGTACCAACGGCCTGAGCGCAGAGTCGATCACCCGCGTAGATCTCTCCCGAAGTCATAATTTTGCGACCATTAATGCCATCGAAGCGACCAGTGACTTTCAGTGGTTGATGCAGCGGCGTCGGGGATCGATACGTGACCTCAAGACGACCCGTCATTCCGGGGGCACCAGACAATGCTTGAGCAAAACCCAACACCTCGTCAAAGACCGCCGCAATCAAACCGCCGTGCAAACAACCAGGCGGACCTTCGTAGGCATCACCAAATGTCACCGTTGCGATGATCTCGTTTTCGTTACTCTCAAGTTCAATCAAACCCGCCAATCCATTGAGCGGCCCCGTCACCGGACTGTGACTCATGAATCCATGCGTCGTTCCGCCAACTGCCCCTTCGGCACTGCCGTGATACGAGCGTCCGTGCGGGCCAGGCTCAAGTAACGCCGCAGCCTGCTCAAGTAGTTCGGCCGCTCGGGCAACCACCGTGTCAGGAGCTGTTGAGGTTGCAGAATGCTGCAGCACCTCTCGCGTTGCATTCGCTAAACGCAGACGAGGATTGTCGGCGTCAAACTTTGCCACTCGATGACGAGTCAAAGCCAATGGCGAAGGAGTCACTGAATCACTAGGGTTCGACCACACCGATCGTTCAGGAGCGGACGAGGACTCTTCATTGTTGATTTTTTCAGACATCGATATCCACCAATACGGGAGCATGATCGCTCGGCTTTTCGCCTTTACGGGCTTGGCGATCAACGATTGTCCAGCGCGATTTATCAGCAACTGATTGAGTGGCCATGATCAGGTCGATGCGCATACCCTTGTTTTGGTTGAATCCGCCGGCGCGATAATCCCACCAGGAAAACAAATTGTCATCAGGATGCTGTTGCCGAAAGACGTCCACCATCCCCCATGCCTCAAGGTCACGTAAGACCTGGCGTTCTGCTTCACTCACGTGCGTCGCACCCACGAAATCGGCAGGGTTGTACACATCAATATCGGCTGGAGCGATGTTGTAGTCACCAGTCACGACGACCGCACTACTTGGCTGAGTATCTGCATTGAGATGATCAATCAATCGTTTCATCCACGCCAACTTGTACTGGTAATGATCGTGATCTAATTCGCGACCATTTGGCACGTACACCGAACTCACGCGAATGCTGCCACATGTGGCTGTCACTAAACGCGCCTCTGCATCAAGCGGTTGACCATCAGCAAAATTACGAATCGGGTTTTCTAGACCAACCTTGCTCAGAATTGCGACGCCGTTCCACTGACCTTGGCCATGATGGATAGATTCGTATCCCATGTCGGCGAAATGTTCGGTTGGAAACGCATCTTCGGCCAATTTGGTTTCTTGCATACACACCACGTCTGGTTGCACATCGAGCAACCATTCATCAACACGTGGCATTCTTGCCCGTAAAGAGTTGACGTTCCAAGTAGCTAGGCGCACGAGAGAACCGTAGGCGATCAGTGACCCTCAAGTCACTTGCGGCGAGCAACAGCCTTAACTGCAGGCTTTTTCGGAGCGGCTTTCTTCACTGGTGCAACCTTCTTTACAGGGG
>SXGQ01283265.1_pt1 | contig 36751 bp, 45 predicted proteins | sample 3178371 | NCBI WGS metagenome assembly SXGQ01 (sample SAMN11356859, study PRJNA531348) | freshwater metagenome | isolation source: freshwater sample F1-20 | place: China: Fuxian Lake, Yuxi | collected 2017-12-25 | reverse complement strand
GGGTAGCGGCCTCGGCTCGTCTTCTGTTGTGTCTGTTGCATCTTTGTTTAGAACTGCAACCGATTCTGGGCTTGGTTCCGAAACGGGTTCAGGGAACAGGTTTTTTGCGCGCACTGCGTCTAGTTCTGGTACGGGAACCGATAGCGGTACAGGCGTCAAATTGTTCCTATTTAGAACACCAACCGACAACATCGTTTACTATGCCGATAACGGCGGAGTCGGTTTGGCAAACAGGTTGTTCAAGTTTTTTGACCCTGAACCACGAGGCCGCAATGTCTACAAACTAACAAACAACTCGTTTACCGAAAACGAACAAAACGACGAGTCCCTGGTGTCCGTTACTTATCACGGCGGGCATGATAACTTTGTATCCCAGCAGGAAAAAGACGACCTGGTAGCCGCAGGTTACAGCGAATACATAACATAGGGGAATATGAAACACCAAGAGACCCATCCAAATCTCAATGTTGAGGGTTGTTTTGCTTGTCGCATTTCTCATATCCGATTGTCTTGTGCGGCGCTGCCAACCCGCTCCAACTCCAGCCACCTGCCAGGAAAAGAAAAATTATTAGACAAAGATTTGGAAGCATATAAACGAATTCGGCATACGGGCGGTCAACCAACACAAATAGACGGCTCGGCCCGTCTGGAGGCAACAGCATAATGGCATCAAAAAAGAAACCAAAGTCCCGCGTCAACGAAGCTGGCAACTACACCAAGCCCGAGATGCGCAAACGCCTGTTCAACAAAATCAAAGCTGGCACCAAAGGTGGCGATCCTGGTGAATGGTCGGCACGCAAAGCACAACTGCTTGCATCCGAGTACAAGAAGGCTGGCGGCGGGTACAAGTAATGGCGTTGGCTAAGTCGCAGCAGTCGTTGAAGAACTGGTCGTCACAAAAGTGGCGTACGTCTGACGGCAAACCATCAAAAGGCAAGAAACGCTATTTGCCCGATGCCGCCTGGAACGCTTTATCCCCCTCAGAGAAAGCCGCCACCAATCGGGCCAAGGCCGAAGGAAACAAAAAGGGCAAACAGTTTGTAAAGCAACCCAAGGGTGTTGCCAAAAAAACAAGTAGGTATCGCTAATGGCTAAAACTGCAGCATGGCAACGCAAGGAAGGCAAAAACCCCAAGGGTGGTCTCAACGCCAAGGGCCGTGCGTCGTACAAAGCGCAGACTGGCGGCACTCTTAAACCACCAGTTTCTGCCAAACAAGCAAAAAAATCTCCGAAGGACGCTGCTCGACGCAAATCTTTTTGCGCACGCATGGGCGGTATGCCGGGACCAATGAAGGACTCTAAGGGTAGACCAACTCGCAAGGCACTCGCTTTGCGCAAGTGGGACTGTTAGAGTAATATCAGCAATTCAAACAATCAAACAGGAGCAATCATGCCAAAAGTTGGAAACAAGAAATTTGCATACACCCCGAAAGGGATGGCTGCAGCAAAGGCAGCGGAAAAGAAAGCTGCCATGGATAAAAAGAAAAAGAAGAAGTGAAGAAGTCCCCAAAGAAACCGACTGACTCCATCAAGGGTCCTCCCAAGTCCAAGAAAAAGAAGCGAACCATGCAGTCGTCCGCAAGGGCTCAAGCTGGTTCCTTTCCGGGCTACGGGGGATATTCTTATTAGATGACTACGGTTGCGACGATCCTAAACAGGGCGTCGCGTCAGATGTTGGCAGGGGTCGTTGAAGAACGCAACAAATTGGCGTCGAGCCTTACGAGTGTTGACACGAGTGTGGTGCTGTCTTACGATGTTGGCGGCCTTCGGTCTGGTTCTGTATTCGAAATTGGAACGGAACTCATTTACATTTGGGATGCCAACCCTGCGACGAAAACGTTAACAGTTGAGCGGGCCTACGCCGGAACCACGGCGTCGGCTCACTCATCCAACGCAATCATTACGCTGTCCCCTCGGTTTCCTCGTGCGCAAATGTTTGATGCACTTAACGCCGACCTGGATGATTTGTCTTCAACCGCCAACGGATTGTTTCGAGTTGGCATTGCCAGCGTTTCATACAACGGTTCTGACCGTCAAGTAAACATTGCTGGATCCTCAACCATTATTGAATTGTTGGATGTTCGTCTGCGTTACCTTGCCGATGAATATCCAGTAATCAGCAAGGTTCGTTTGCAGACAGATTTGCCAACAACCGATTTTGCTTCGGGCAACAGCATCGTATTTGACGAAGCAGTACAAGCAGGAACTCTGCGCGTTCGCTACAAAGCACCCTTTACTCGTGCCAGTTCTGAGTCGTCCGACTTAACAACCAATTGTTTTTTGCCCGCAACATGTGACGACATTGTAGAAATGGGCGTCATATTGCGGATGATGGCGGGAAGAGAAATCAAGCGTAATTTTATTGAATCGCAAGGCGACACCCGAAGGCCAGAAGAAGTACCCCCACGCTCAATTAATGATTCTGTTGCAAACATTCAACGGTTGCGCCGTGAACGTGTCATTGCCGAAGCGGGTCGTTTGAAAGCGCAGTATCCGATCAAGTTTAGGAAGTAGCCCATGGCTACTCTTATAGATTTTAGTTCGGCTTTTACTGCCGCAAGTTTCTTTACTGGTACGGGCGCTTCGCAACTTGTACCCGATGTTTTTCCGATAGCCATCAATGGCCGGCCCTACATGTTGGACATTGCAAGCAACCAGTTTGCTCGTCAATTTGATGCTCGTGTTCGTGATTCGGTAGACCAATCTGCTGAGCCAGGTGAAAGCGCAATTAATCCGCAGGGTTTATGGAGGCGCTCTCAATCATCCTGGCATTATGGGGCTGGGCAAATCTATTCAGATACCGTTGAATCAGAACCATTTAGATTCCAAACATCCAAAGGCGTAGACGTTTGGAACAAGGGCAAGCTCACCCTACTGAAAGACACCTCAGAGGTTTTGGCTGATGTCGCCGCAAACTTGCAGGCATTGACCGTCGGTACAAGATTGTATGTGGCTACTGGCGGAGATGTTAAACACACTACGAATTTGTCAACGTTTACGTCTTGCACAAACGAACCGGCGGGCAACGTTGGGGGAATAACAACCGATGGATTCAACGTGTTTGTGGCGTTTGCCGGTCACAGTATTCACAAAGCAACCACCAACAATGACGCATTTTCTTCCCACATAACTGGCTCGCAAACATTTGAAAATTTGCGTTACGTTAAGGGTCGTTTGATGGCTACGGAAAACAACGATGTTTATAACTTCACCAGTTCGGGTGGCCCGGGGGCGCCATTGTTTAGTCACGGCAACACGGGGTTTCGTTGGGTTGGTTTTGCTGGAGGACAAAACCACATTTACATGGGTGGTTTTGCGGGCAACCAATCACTTATTTATCGAACAACCATCAAGGCTGACGCCACCAGTTTGGATGTACCAGTAGTTGCTTTGGAACTACCCGCTGGAGAAATTATTACCGGATTGGATTCTTATCTTAATTTTGTTTTAATTGGAACTACGACAGGTATTCGTGTGGCAACATCGGACACTGAGGGAAACTTGGTGTCGGGACCACTCATCGAGCTGGGCTCATCAGTTGAGTCATTTAGTGGCAACGGAAGGTTTGTTTGGTTTAACCTCAACAACTTCGATAGCACATCGACTGGTTTGGGCCGACTCGATTTGAGCGTATTTGTTTCGGCCAACCAACCTTCTTTTGCCTCGGATCTAATGGTAACGGCTCAGGGTAACGTTTCTTCGGTCAACACCATCAATGGCCGCCCAGTATTTGTGGTATCGGGTTTGGGTATTTACGTTGAACACGCAACCAATCTTGTTGCTTCTGGGTTTTTAAATTCTGGTATTTATCGCTGGGGTGTTCCGGACGCTAAGTTTATACCCAAATTAGATTTGCGATGCCTGCCTTTGGTGGGGTCCATTACCATTTCGGTTGCTTCCGACGATGGGGATTTTGCTGATTTTCCCACGTTTAACACTGCCAACCTAAAAGAAAAAACCCTTGATGGGCTAGAGGCAAAAATCTTCGAGGCGGAAATTAAGATTACCTTAACCCGTTCGGCCACAGCCACAACTGGGCCCACCCTTACCCGCTGGATGGCCAGGGCGTATGCAGCTCCGTTGAGATCTCAAATCTTCTCTGTACCTATCGTTATGCACCACAAGCTACAGATCATGGGACGCGAGTATTTTCAAGACGTGGACGAAGAATTGCGCCTTTTGAGGGATTTGGTCGAAAGCCCAAAGGTTATCAAGTATCAAGAAAATACCGAAACGTTTGCCGTGGTGGTTGAGGATGTCCAATTTAGGGCCCGTCACATCACCTATTCCCATAACGAAAATGACATCGAAGGAACCGCTATAGTGGTCATGCGTAGTGTAAGATGAGGTGGTATGCCAGCAGTAACCCGTAGACAGTATAAGGGCGCAGCAGCCCCGACGACCATCACCAACGCTTTGGCGTCTGGTGATACCTCGGCGACCCTGGCCTCAACCACTGGTTTTCCTAGTGCCGCAAGTATTCCGTTCTTTGTTGTTATCTCACCCGGAACTGCTTCTGAAGAAAAATGTTTAGCCACCATCTCGGGTTCGGTGTTGACACTGACTCGCGCTCAGGACGACACGACTGCTTCTTCGCACGCTTCCGGTGCAACAATCTTTCCCGTGTTCTCTGCTGATGATGCGGATGAGGCGAACAAACTTGCTTCGACGATGACGACTCGTGGTGACTTGTTGACGATGGCTGCTGGTCCCGATTTTGCTCGTATCGCTATTGGTGCTGCTGATACGGTGTTGACTTCCAACGGTACGGATGCCACTTGGGCGGCGATTCCTCCGTCGGTTGATATTATTCAGATTCACGTGTTTAGTTAGGAGCAATAATGGCTACGTTCACAAAGAAAAAACTGTCGGGTTCGACTGATGGTTTGGCTGTCAAGGTCACAGGCACAAGCACTTCCACGACGGTGACGGTGCATACGGCTGTTGCTGGTACAACGGTGGGTACGTTTGATGAGATTTGGTTGTATGCAAATAACACTTCTGCTACGGCGGTGAAGTTGACGATTGAGTGGGGTACGGCTACGGCTGCTGACGGTAACATTGAGTTGACCGTTCAGCCTGAGGCTGGTTTGGTGACGATTATCCCTGGTCTCATCTTGCAGAATGCAAAGGTTGTGAAGGCGTTTGCTGGCACTGCTGATGTGATTCTTTTGACGGGTTTTGTCAACGCGATTGCGGTGTAACTGATGGCTACGGCTCGTCGGCAACTTGGGTATGTGTCATCACTAACGACACAGTTGGTTGCCGCCACAAGTATTCCTGCGACGATTGAGTTTCTGTGTATCGCTGGCGGTGGCTCAGGTGGGTACAGCGCAGGCGGTGGTGGTGGTGCTGGCGGCTATCGGAACTCAGTTAGTGGCGAATCGCAAGGCAGACTCGGAACACTAGACACGCCGTTCACAGTCGCATCAGGTGTGACCTACACGGTCACGGTTGGTGCTGGTGGTGCGGCTCGGGCATCTGAAATAAAAGGTGCAGATGGTTCGGCTAGTTCCATTGCAGGCTCAAACATCACGACGATTACATCAACAGGTGGCGGCGGTGGCGGTTCTCGTGGTGGTGTGGTTACTGGTAATAACGGTGGCTCTGGCGGTGGCGGTGGTGGCAACGACTCGTCGGTGGCAGGAACAGGCACAGCGAATCAAGGTTTTGACGGTAGTGCTGGTCGTGGTGGTGGTGCGGCTTCTGCTGGTGGTGGCGGTGGTGGTGCTGGCGCAGTCGGTGGTGTCACGCCTGCACACGCAAATCCTGGCGGTGCAGGCGGCAACGGTCTCGCATCATCTATCACTGGCACATCGGTGACTCGTGCAGGTGGCGGTGGCGGTGGGGGTCACGGTAGCCCCGATTCAGCAGGCGGTTCAGGTGGCGGTGGTGCTGGTGGTGCTGCGAACACTAGCGGTACAGCCGCAACAGTGAACACAGGTAGCGGTGGTGGTGGTTCTGGCTCGGGTACTCCTGCTACATCTGGGGCAGGTGGCAAAGGCGTAGTTATTATGCGACAACCCATAACCCAAAAGTTCCCGACAACCATCACAGTTGCGACAGTCACTTCAACAGCAACGCATTATGTTTTTACATTTGCTGACAGCGGAACTATCGGGTGGTCATAATGGCATCATTCGCAGAACTCAACAACGAAAACATCGTGCTACGAGTCATCGGTATCAGCAACGAAGTATGTGGTGAGCCGACGCTTACCTTCCCTGATACTTGTGCGGCTGGTCGTGCGTTCATCGCCAACACACTCAAACTGGGTGGAGTATGGAAGCAGACTTCATACAACGCAAACTTCCGTGGCAAGTACGCAGGTATCGGTGACACCTATGATGCTGTGAACGATGTGTTTATTGCACCAGAAGTTGAGGTAGTGGAATGACTCGTTCGTATTTAGGTTATGTGTCATCGCAAACAACGGACACGATTATTGTGCAGGGCTACGGCGTAGCAACAGGTGGCACATCGTCATCTATCACGGTTGATAGTCAGGCGTACACGCTTCTGACTTTTACTTCGTCGGGTACTTTGACAGTCACGAAGGCTGGACTGTTTGATGTATTGGTGGGTGCAGGCGGTGGCGGTGGTGGTGGCTCAACGGATGCTTCTCGTGGTGGTGGTGGCGGTGGTGCTGGCGGTCTGAATAGAACGACGACTGTGTATCTTTCAGCGAATCAAACTGTGACGGTTGGTGCTGGCGGTGCTGGTGGCGCAGACGCTACCCGTGGCAGTATAGGTTCTTATAGTGAGTTTGGTGATTTGATTTCTTTGATTGGTGGCGGTGCTGGAAGCGTTGATGCCAACGCCGCCGCTTTTGGGGCTAACGGTGCGAGCGGTGGCGGCGGCGGTCCTACTACTCTTAGTGGTAAGGTAGGTGGACAGGCTCTACTCGGAACGACTTTTGGGAACGCTGGCGGTATTGGTGCAAACCAAGGTGCAGGCGGCGGTGCGGGTGGCGGTGGTGGTGCTGGTGCTGTTGGAAGCGCAGGCGTAACTACATCAGGCGGCAACGGCGGCGCAGGCTTCGACATTTCGGGCTTTATCGGCTCATCACTATTCAAGGCTGGTGGCGGCGGTGGTGGTGGCAACCCTACGAACGGCACAGGCGGCTCATCTGTTGGCGGTGCAGGCGGCGTATCAGGTGCAGGTTCAGCGGCTGGGGCGAATACGGCTTCGGGTGGTGGCGGCGGCGGAACTAGCAACGACACAGGCGGCAACGGTGGCTCAGGCATCGTGTATGTCAGGTTCAAGGTTTAGTCGTGGCACACTTCGCACAAATCCAGAACGGCGTAGTCCGTCAAGTAATCGTCGTGAGCAACGACGACTGTGCTGGTGGCGAGTTCCCTGAGAGTGAAGCCGCAGGTCAAGCGTTTATCGCATCACTCGGACTCGCAGGTGAATGGCGACAGACTTCATACAACGCAAACTTCCGAGCCAAATACGCAGGCATCGGCGACACCTATGATGCTGTGAACGACATCTTCGTAGCACCCCCAACAGAAAGCGAACCACAATGAAACTCAACTGCAAACACCAAGCAATGCTCTCCTCGTACGCCCGCAGCGTTGTCGCTGCATTCGTCGCAGTAGCAGCCACAGGAAACTACTCGCCCGAGGATTTGGCTAAGGCTGCTGTTGCGGCACTTATTCCACCAGTACTGCGTTGGGTTAACTCTAGCGATCCAGCATTTGGCCGTGGAACCAGCAAAGAAGCGTAGGTACACCGGCACAAGCGACGGTGCTGCTGTTGGTAAACGCGCAGGTCTGGAAGAATTTGCCAAGCAGATAAACGTTTGGTCTGATGGCGCACTTTGGAACAATGGCACTTGGGTTGTGCGCCCCAAAATGGGCAAGACAAGCCTTAGCGTACATGCCACAGGAAGGGCCGTAGACCTCTCCTACCGCAAGTTAGGGGCCAAGGGCAAGGCAGATGGCAGGCAACACGCAGAACGCGCCATGGAGATGCTGGTGGCAAATCAGGAAGAGCTGGGTCTTGAGTGCATACTTGACTATTGGGAAGGCCACGGACGCGGATGGCGATGTGACCGAATGTCGTGGCAGGTATACAAGAAGCACACGATTACGGGTGCGCCAGGTGGGGATTGGATACACGTCGAACTGTCACCGCACGTGGCTGACTCACCACAAGCAGTGAAAGCTGCTTTTGCTAATTTAAAGACAACGTAACATCATGGACTCGGGACTCGCAACCATACTCGCCGCCACGGTGACGGGAGTGTTTGCTTTGTTTTCGGTGTATATCAACAAGTTTCGGAAAGAAAACAAAACGGACCACCAAGTAGTCATCGGATTGCTGCACGTTTTGCGCAAATCTCAGTTACGAGTAGAAAACAAGGTGGACAAAGTTGACGAACGCTTGTCCAACCACCTAGAGTTTCACGTTGAGCAAGGGGTACTTGACAATGACCGAACAATTGACCAAGATAGATCTCAAGGAAATACTTAAGTTTCTTAAAAAGGTTTACCCGGGAGTTGCCGACCAAGACAACTTGTGGAATCTGATTGCCAAGATAGAACAACTCACAAAGGGGAAGAATGAAAAACAGAGCAACAACCGGCGCGGAAATAGTTAAAGAAGCGCACGAACTAATAACCGGCGCAAGACAGGCCGATTACAACCACCCGACAGAGGATTACGGCAGGACTGTTGACACGTTCAACGCGCTCACCGGACGAAATTTAAATATTGAGGAAGCCATACTGTTCATGACCTGCATGAAATTGTCAAGACTTGTGAATGAGTTGCAAACCGAACAGTGGATTCCAGACAACACAAGGGATGCCATTGGGTATCTGGGTTGTTTGAACATGGTTCGAACACGAAACAAACAGGAGAACCGCTCATGAATTTTATTGAAGAGGTAAGACAGGAAACACTTAAAAGCAAAAATGCAGACAGAATTCCGCTTATCAGAGAAAAACTGGGAGAAAAAGAATTTAAAGAATTCATAGAAGCAATTGAAGACCCCTTGATTTCTTGCGGTGTTATCCGAAAAGTACTTAAGTCACGTGGTATTGTTATATCGGAAAGCACACTGCGAAAGTACAGGTCCAGTCGTGAGCTTAGCTAAGGAAACCCAAACAGAGCAGGAGATTGTTGAGCTTAAGCGCGCACTTGAAACTGCGCAAAGAAATCTTGCAAAGGCCAAACGGAGAACGCAAGACATGGTTGATGCGGTATATGACGCAGCCCATCAAGCGTCGCTGGTTCAACCGCGAATAAAGGTAAAGCCGTATCAAGTAAAGAAATCAAGCAAGGCAGAAGTAGCCGTAGTTCACCTTACCGATTGGCAATGTGGCAAGATTTCGGTTTCGTACAACATGGAAGTGTTGCGCAAAAGAATCGAGCAGATGATTAGCAAGGTAATTGCCCTGACCAATATCCAACGCGCACATCACCCGGTTAACGACTGCGTTGTTGTGTTGGGCGGTGACATGGTGGAAGGTTTGTCTGTTTTTCCGGGACAGCAGTGGGAAGTAGAGGCCCACCTATTTGAGCAGATGTTTGCCGTGGTCAACATAATTCAGCAGTCCATACACACCTTGGCCGGAGAGTTTTCTAAAGTGCACGTGGTGTGTGAGTACGGAAACCACGGGCGCTTGGGGCGCAAAGGCGACATGCCGGCAGCAGATAACGTTGACCGCATGGCTTACGCAATTGCTGCTGGTGGGTGCGCACACCTTAAGAACGTAACCTGGCAGCAGTCAGCAGACTGGTATCAAGTTGCCAAGATAGGGAACTACAAGTTGTTGGTTGTGCACGGCGACGAGATGCCGGGGTTCAATGGAATCTTGCGCAAGGTCAACACCTGGTCAACCTTTATAGATTTCAATGACTGCATCATGGGTCACTTCCATACCCCAAGCAACTTCACGATGGCCAACGGTGGCCGAATCTGGGTAACCGGAAGTCCAGAGTCCGACAACCAGTACGCTAAAAGCTTTATTGCTGCAGTAGGAAAACCCTCGCAAAGAGTTATGTTTGTTGACCCAGACAAGGGAAGGGTAACCTGTGAGTATGTCTGTTGGCTTGATTAGCCCCTGCCCGTGGTCCCTGGTTGCCATTCATTGGCTTGACGCCTTTGATTCGTCCAATGGTTGGATTGATTTACAAGAATATAAACCAACCCCGCTTAGCGTTGTGTCCGTTGGCTATCTATACCCCGATTGTCTCGAAGGGTATGTAACCATTACCGGCTCGTACTTCCCCGACGATTTGCCGAAAATGGAAAGTGTTGGTATGCTGACCCACGTCCCGTGCTCGATGGTCCAAAAGATAGTCATGCTGGAACAACCGCAATTGTAACTACATAACACCCACAACCTAAATTCACGGAGGAGAACCGATGAACCACTACACATTCAACAAACCAACCCATGGCAGCCCCGAGTGGCTGGCAGTTCGATGGAAGAACAAAGAGGGGTTGGCTCGCATATCGGCATCGAATGCTGCCGCAGTGCACAACGAACACCCATTTATGAGTGGTGCCGAGTTGGCAATTCAATTGCTAAACGAAGAGCCGCCACAACCAGAACAAGAGAACCGAGCCATGCAGCGTGGCAACACGCTGGAGGGTCCGGTGCGCGACTGGGCTAGCCAATTACTCAACGACCACCTAATCACCCCGTGCATAATGCACGCCTACGAAGAGGACGGCGTTCGGCTGGTCGCCACCATCGACGCAGTAAATCAACACGGCAAGGTCTTTGAGATTAAGACCAAGCGTGGAAGGTGGAACGGCCAGTTGCCTAGGTATTGGTATTGGCAGGGAGTTCAGCAAGCAATCTGCACCAACACGGACAGCATCACCTGGGTGGTGTTTGATAGCGATTTGGATATTCAGTTTTACGAACAGGTCGTTACCTCAGACGAGAAACAAATACACATCTCTGCCTGCCGCAACTTCTTGGCCGCCATTGACATGGGCATTATTCCAGACGAAGCCCAAGCAACCTACAAAGATCTGTCTAATCTTTACACTGGCAACGGAACGTCCGTTGAGCTGAACAAAAATCAGGCGGCTCTCATTGTTAGTTATATAGCTGCGCAGAACTACATTTCGGAAATGGAGAAACAAGCCGACGCAATTAAGACGCAGTTGTGCGACATTATGAAAGATGCAGAGACAGCATTGGTCAATGGCAAACTTAAGGCAACCTGGAAATCAGCAAAGCGGACTAGCTTTGACTCTAAAAAGTTCGAGGCAGAGCATCCTGCTCTTGCTGCGAAATACAAAAAACAAACAACGTACCGCACGTTCCGTGTGGTGGAAGGGGAATAACAATGAAATTCAATCTGGACAATTACGAGACAGTCGAAGCAAGACTTGCCAGGTTTTGGGAAGAGTTCCCGAACGGACAGGTCTTTACATCCATTCATCACTACGACGACAAGCGCGTGGTATTTAAAGCTGAGGTGTACAAAGACATCAGCGATCCACGACCAGTGGCTACTGGGTTTGCCGAAGAGATACGCGATGCGTCACCGGTGAACCGCACATCTCACGTAGAAAATGCAGAGACCAGCGCCATCGGCAGGTCTTTGGCTAACTGGAAGTTTGCATCCAAGACATCGCCACGACCCAGCCGCTCGGAGATGGAAAAGGTTCAGCGCATGACTGAGCCACAGTCGGACGCCGACTTGCTTACAAAATTCCGTGATGCTTGCACCAAGGTGGGTCTTGACCCGCAGGATGTGGCCAAGTCTGCAGGTGTTGACCTGTACGAATTAACCAACGATTCAATGCCCAAGCTTCGTGACGCATTCAAAAAGATGCAACAAAAACCCGAGCCAGAACAGAACCAAGAGGGTTCTTTTATAGAGAACGTGAAGGCTGTGTTCCCCGAGGCCAGGGAGGAGGAGCCGCAAATCAAGGACCCAGATGCCAAGGCATCATCGGCTCAACTCGGCAAGTTAAGAGCTATGCTTATGGCCAACGGCATTGGCGACAGGGCCAAGCAATCAGAAACAATTGCCGAGATAGTTAACAGGCCAATTGCTAAGTTTGACATGCTCACAAAGGGTGAGGCGAACGTAGCAATTAAGGCCCTCGAAGCAAGGACCAAGCGTGAATGACGAGCGAAAGGGTGAATGTCAGGGCAACCAAGACAAGTGTGGTGCTACTGGATGCCCGCTGTTTGGCACTTTGGGAAGACCGGACAAAAAGAACGTACGCCGCATTAGAGGGTGTGCCGACCCAGCCGCAAGAGGTCGTCGCAATCGGAATAAGGGGGATGCGAAGGCGCGTCGCGCCCGTAAAAAGCTGGGGCTGGGCGGTCACCTTACCCGTCACGAAGAAAACTGGGGTGGTTATTTTCGTACCGAGGTCAAGGCTGGCGCTCAGGTCGGTCCGATTGCTACCCGTTTCCAAGCCGCTTATACGCAGTCTCTCGCGGCGAAAGCTTTGGGCGACATTCGCCCGTTCATAATGGTGGCAATGCCGGATGGCACGGCCAAGGGTATAGTACTCATGGACCTGGAAGAGTTCTCCGAGATTGCTATACTGTTACAACAAATCGAACGCTAGGAGAAAGCAATGGATTTTGTACCAAAGATTTCGGCATTGATATCTGCCGGACTAATGACGTTGGGGGTGGGGCTAGTACATAATCCGCCCGCGCCGGTCTCACCCCCAACTACAATCAAAGAGGTGGCTGTTGTTCCCTTCTTCCCGACAGCCACCACCAGCCCCACCACCACCACCATTGCCCCAGGGGGTGCATTGTGTGGTCGGTGGTGGGGTCTGGCTTTGGAACTGGGTTGGGCACGGGATGACATGGACACCTTGGATTACATCATGTGGCGCGAGTCAAGGTGTGACCCCATCCAGCACAACACCACGCTAAACAAGGACGGCTCATCTGATATTGGGCTTACCCAAATAAACGACAGGTCTTGGTGCTTGCCAACCAAGTGGTATCCGGACGGATACTTGCAATCCGTGGGGGTTTTGTCTACCGTTGGATGCGAACAGTTGTTCGACGCAGCGACAAACCTAAAGGCAGCAAAGGCAATCTATGACTACCACGTTTCCAGAGGACAACGAGGCTTCGAAGCCTGGAGTATATAACTATATGCAGCTACTGAACGAATGGAAGCTTGTTGACAGCGACGCAGAGTGGATGCAATGGTCCGCGTGCAAGGACATGGACTACAAGATCTTTTTCCCTGAAAGCAACTACAAGAACAATTATGTTAAAGCCAAGGCTGTGTGCGCCGAGTGTATAGTCTACAAAGACTGCATGAAATTTGCATTGGTCAACTCAATTGACCACGGTGTATGGGGTGGTCTTTCGCCGGTTGAAAGAATTAGAAAGCGAAGGTCAGACAAAAATGCCGCCGGAGAATGAGTCCATCTTTTACCAAGCGTGGTTAAACGATTTACAAATGACCGTTGACTCCCTACGAGAACAACGGGAAGAAGACCGCAAGCGGATAGCGGAACTAGACAAACAGGTTGCCATGTACCGCTCCATGGCCGACCAACTTAAAAGGCTATTAAGCCAAGGGGATAACTACCTATGAGTCAAGCAAGCTGGTACAAACTAAAGACAGGTTCGTGGGGCGTAAAGATACGCCACAACGGACAACAGGGTGAACAGGTTGAAGTCACCAACAAAAAGGGTGAATCAAAAACTGTATACCTTGTAAATCGAGCAGCGAAGTTTGATGATGCGCAACTGTGGGAAGTATCATCCGAAGAGCCAGAGATGCAGTCGCGACCACCCACGTTGGAAGAAGAACCCTTTTAGTTGTATGGGGGCGGTGGTTTGCAGTCGATGTGATTGCGTTGTGACACACAACCCAACAAGAATCGTCGGCTGCAACTGCGACCCCGACTCCCCAACCTGGGTATACATACAACCAGACGGCAGGGTTCGCGGGTTCTCCCAAGCGGAATGGAAAGACTACAATGATACGTGAAAGATACAAATGTCCGAGGTGCGACAATGCGATTACCCTTCACGTTAAGACGCCGGAAGCACCGTTGTGCACTAGACACGCAAACAAACCAACACCAATGCAACAAACAGGAGGAAGAAATGATAGACCACCAACACAACCATCCATCGTTCACGCTTGAAGACACACGGTTGACCGAGGAAGTTCTGACCGAGATACTGTATTTGGCATGCACAACAAGACCAGAACTACGGCTACCGATAACAAACATTGCCGAGGGAATCGCCAATGTTTTGTCCCCGGATCAAGTAGAGCGATGCAAAGATTACGTTCGATTCAGGGTTCAATCAGGCAAGGATTGATGCGCTACCGATACCGAAAGCGTTAGCGCTACCGATAACGAAGGTTCACGATAAAACCCACAGGTGTTAACAACCTGTGGGTCTTGTTGTTTGTGGGCAGATAATGCTAAAACAAGAACCCCCCGAAGGGGGGTTCTTGACAACCCAGCCAGACTGGGGTAGCCAGCCGAGCCACACCAGGCTTATGTATGGCACATCAACAACCAACACAAGGAGATAATCATGAAGAAGCAACAACCAAAACCAAAAGCACAACGGCAATCATCTGTCGTTGTGCGCAAGAGTGTTAAGGCAACACCGTTTAAGGATGCTTTGAGCAACGCAGAGAAAAAGTGGGGCAGACCAGCCAGCAAGTTACAAGCAATAACCGAAGCCCTTGGTCATGAGTTCCACACCTTTGTGGAAGCGTGCTGTGGCAACAGAGTAACAACAGCAGCATTGACTCAAGCCGTCAAAGACCTTGGTGTTCCAGTGTCATACGGCGCAATGCTTGGTATCCGTAAGCAGGTACAAGCAGAGAACCAATGGTTCTATCAGATGGTACAAGACATTGTGGACAAGGGTGGTAAAGAGCCAAATGGATTGGCTGATACCAACACCAACTACAATGACGATAAGTACTGGGCATTTGATAGTCCGGTAGAGCAATAACCCCCATCGCTAGTTGGAAGCGCAACTCCTTTACGTCTGCTGACATACCAGATTATTCCATCAGTATGTCATTCAACATCAACCCACAGAAAGGTAACCACAATGAGTAACGAAGATGAACTGTTATCGGAAGTAGAACAGATAGTGACCAATGCTGTTGACCAAGAGCGGTCTGAGTACACGGAATACGTGGCGTCAGTAGCCAAGACAGTAGAAAAACGGTTGTACGAAGAGTATGGGGCAGAAGATTCTTACAGGGTCTTTTCTCTCAATATGGCGTTCAGGGGTTCAGCTGAGTCTTTGAAAGATTGGCGCATAACCAAAGAGATGGAAGAGCCCAATGCCGAAAGCATCAACATCACAGAAAACGCACAAGATGTCAACTCGTGCTTAGAGATGGAGAATGTTTGGGATGGAAATCAAGACGATATGCCAGACAGTGTGTACACCGTGCTAGAAGACAGAGCAGCAGGGCTTTATTTAAGCAGCCAACGCAGTAATCTTGTTGGCTCTGTCGTAAGGACAGGTGCTTGGACTAGCCCCACGGCTAAGGACAAAGGCATCAAACCATCTGATTGCCCAGACCGAGAATCAGTTACTGTAACCATTTACCACGCAGGTTCTTTCATGGTTGCTCTCAGTAGGGACGATAAGTCTGGCGAATTGATTGGTGACAGTCAGGTGTATCACGTTTTTGAGCCAAACAAAGACTGTGATAACAAGTACCCTGGGAACAACGTACAGATTGCTGACAAGTGTATTGAATGGCTAAACGATACTCACGGCAGATTGCCATCAGCCATCTACGGCTTGTGGGTTGTACCCCAAGCAATCAAAACAGATGACCCAGAGATGTATGACGCACTTATCAAAGATGTTCTCTTGGCAAAAGCCAAGGGCAACAACAACAATAACAACCCACAGAAAGAAGGAAGCAATGACAACTAGCACACAACCACTAACCGATTGGGAAAGGGCAGAGTTTGCCATAACACACTCAAACAGAGTGTTGCTTTATGGTTTGCCCGGTACTGGTAAGACCTACTTTGGTCTCAATCGCAATACAGACAACGCATACCGTTTGATCTGTACGGAAGAAATGACTGATGCCGATTTGATTGGCTGCTACAAGCAGAACAGTCAAGGCAATTGGTCTTTCGCAGAAGGCGTTGGCATCAAGGCTTGGCGTGAAGGCGCAAGACTTGTGGTCGATGAGATAAACCGTATGAACGGTGATGTTGAGAGCCGTATGATGGCACTCATTGACAGCACAAAGTCAAGCAGTTGGCAGCATCCCGATACTGGTGAAGTGGTCAATCCACACCCCAAGTTTTCGGTGGTTGCGACTATGAACGGTGAGCCAGAAGACCTAGCACCAGCGATTCTTGACCGTCTTACGGTCAAGTGTAAGGTCAATGAGCCACACCCTGATGCCATAGCGTCATTGCCCCAGTGGCTGCGTTCTTTGGCTGTATCAATGACCAAGCCAGACAACGAAACCCGTTACTCACTAAGGTCGTTTGTTGACTTTAACTCTATGTTTGAGTCGTCAAACAACTTGTCTGTATCGGCACAGGTTGTGTTCCCTGACTGCTATGAAGATATGATTTCTGTTCTTCAGGTAGCCAGAACAACAATGGTAGGCAGCAATGAGTAAGGACTTTATGGCAGATGCCTTACCCAAGCGACCAAGCCAAAAGAGCAACAGGTATGTACCCGATGGTGGTTTCAGTAGTTCGTTAGACTCCACAAGAGTCACGGTTACTGACAACAAGACGGGTGGCAAGTATGTAGTACCAAAACTAGAAGGCGATGAGTTTGACACTATGCGCCGTTATGGTTTGGTTCTTGCCCGTTGGTCTTGTCCAGACATCAATACCAGAGCCAAGAAAGAAGACAAACCAATAGGTTGTTACGAGTCTGCCAACAGAATCGTAGCCAACAAGATGTTTGCTAAGGCTTTTGGTACTGACCCCACAGTAGGCACAGTCAACTTGACCCCATACATCAATGCCATCAACACAGGCAAGATAACGCCTGGTTTGATACACGGTATGGCTGGGTTCATAGGCACAGAAGCCTATGAGTACGTGCTTGCCAGCATAAGCAAGACAGAAGAAGGCAAGATGGTTCACCACCAACTAAGCAACTTGGCTCACGCCATTACTACCAATTGCTTAGACCCAGAGATGTACTACGGTGCTCAACTTGATGGTCTTCACTCTGGCAACAAAGCCAGACTGCGAAGGGCTAAGTACACGTATGACTACATGGCTGCTTTAATCAACGATACGGCTGACGTGATTACCCGTAAAGCCGGCAAAGAAAAGCAGCCCAAACGCAAAAGCAAAACAACACAACCGGCATCAGGCAAGCCAACGCCCTTACTTGAAGAACAGGGTTGGTGTAAGCCGTATCTGTCCAAGTATCCATTGGAGTTGCCACATACGGGCAAGTTGGGCAGAAGGCTTATTGCCACTAACGAAGGGAAGAACCCAAAGAACTTTCATCGTTTAGTGACAGACCCCTTTCGCCGTATCTTTGTGCGTAAGACACGCTCTCTCGGTGGTGTTGTGGTGTTTGACTGTTCAGGGTCAATGGGTTTGAGCACAGAACAAATCAAGCAGGTACTCAGGTCATCTGCTGGTTGTTCTATCCTTTGTTACTCAGACCACGGCAGTGAAGAAGAAGACAGGAAGTCTGGCAATATGCATCTTGTGGCTAGAAATGGTCGCCAGATGCGTGGACTACCAGACTTTCCAGGTGGTAACGGTGTTGACTTACCAGCATTGCGCTATGGCTATGACCATCTGCGCTTGAACGGTAGGTCGCCAGTCATCTGGGTATCAGATGGTCGAGTTACTGGTTCTCGTGGTGAAACAAGCAGGGATTTACGCAAGCAGACAATGGCATACGTTGACCACAGAAAAATCTACTGGGTTGAGACCCCAGAAGATGCAATACACCTACTAACCAAACTACAGAAGGGAATACGCAAATGACCGACGAAGAAGCAGTCATCAAGGCAGCAGAAGAAACACTTCAGGAAGCCATTGAGCAAAGCAGAAAGAACCAAATCAAAGAGCATCAGCAGATGATGCCTTACATGGCTCAGTATGCCAGCGAACTGGTTGCCCAAAGTGATGATGACCCAAACGGCGTACATCTGTTTGTCATCAACGAAAACATAGACGGTGATTTCGATAAGGCACACAACCCCTTATCAATGCCGTCTGATCCCAATGAGTCAATGGTTGGTGACTTCACAAAGTGGTATTCCTTTGGCGACTTAAAAGAAGCCATTGGTGCTATGGGTACATCGACATCAGCCATACTGTTTAACGAATTGCGTAAGCAAAATGTTAAGCCGGGTACGGGTATGGCACTTTATGCCAAAGTAAGTGACAAGTTCCAGATTCTCTACATCTCTGGGTTGCTTACCATTACGCACATACAACCAAACGGAGACCCAATGACCAAGACGGCAAACGTTCATGAGCATGACCCATATGAGTTCTTTGAGTCCTTGGGTACTATTACCAAAGATGAGAAGATGGTCTGTGGTGCATTGATGGCTATGTGTGAGATGGGTGGCATTATGGAAAAGCAACAACCCGAAACATACAAATTGATGCTCAATCGTGTCCGTCAGGAGTTAGAAGGCGAAGATGATTAACCTGCGCTTATTACCACTTGCTTTACTACCAGCACCAGTGATTACCACGCTACGGGAAGTAGCCAATGAGTCAATGGGGCTGTGGGATTATGTAGTAAACGGTGGGTTTGTAACGGTCATTGTCGTTCTGTGGGTTGCCTTACGACGTTAGTTGCTTAGAACACTAGGCAACAAACCGTCAGATAACCCGGCCAAAGGGGGTCAATGTCGCTGTAATCAGTGGCATTGGCCCTCTAACGGCTACCGATACTGACATACAGACGCACTATGCGTGAGACTTTTACTTAGACTTGTATTTATTCTTAGTTCTAATACTTAGTTCTAATCTAAGAGACATTATCTAACAAGAAATCCAAGCCCCCCTAAAGGGGGGCTTGACGAGTCAGCCAGACTTGGTTCGGCAGCAACAGTTGCCAAATCACAAAGGAGAAAAGTCATTAGTACTTTACTAGAAGCAATAAACAATGCCGTAGTAACTAGCAATAGTTTCTATGGTCAGTTCAGTTACCTAAGAGATGCTGCTGGTGGTATTGAGTCAGTAGTAGTTCAGGTATCAGAAGGACAGTCTAGTGGTACACCAACTAAGGGTTCTGGTGTTATCGCTATTGAGAAAAAGTCAAAGATACAAGTGTTAGAACTTACTGAACAAGTTGGTTCTAAACAGTCTATGGGAGTAAACTACTCTCTTTGGACTTTTGTGAACTTGACTCAGCAACTACGAAAGTAGTTGCTAGGAATCTGGGGGTAGTGGCTAAAAGCCACTACCCCCTTTTTTTTGCTCAAATCGCTAATCAGACCGTCAAGGTGCTAGTGGCTAATAGCCACTAGCACCTATTTTTTTGCCCTATTCCATAGGGCAAACGAACTGGGGGTCTGCCGTGCCAATGGGGGGCAGGGGGCGCAATAACCCGTCCTCTCTATCTACGTAAAACGGGGAGTAGCCGAAGGGTTCGGATTAATCCTTATGCTACGGTTACTACATGCCCAACGATTATACGGATCCAGTAGAAGACGCAATTCGTCGCGCCGGTGCTTCTGGCCGCAAGGGTAGCAGGAAGGTTTCTTACGTTGACATGTTGCAGGGAATCTTCAAGGCTGCGTCTACGCCATTCCGTTTTCCGAGCAATGAGCGTATGCGGAAGTTTGTTGACAACAACAAGCGTGAGACTGAGTACTGGTACGAACGCAATCAACCCGGGTATCTTCCTCCGGGTCACCCTAATAGACGCGACTAGTTCTTAGCCCCCCCAAGTTCTCTTTCACGCCTGAACCCGTCTATCTCGATACCAAAAGAAGGCGACAATCATCGGTCCCCTTTTCAGGCCACTCATCCCGTGCGGTCTTGCCATACTGCCCCACACGTTGTGATGTGGGAGGAATGTAACCGTTTAGGGTCCGAATTCTTTGGGTTGTGCCAGACACCGTAGCAGGTCGTTTTGTAATTTGCAACACCCACAAAAAGTGTCCGCCGGTGTGGAAGAATCCCGGAGCGACAACCCACCGCTCGACGGGCACACCGACGGACAGTGGTAGTATATCAGAGTATGGCCAAAAATAAAGACGATGACATTGCCAGTCGGGTTGGCGGTTGGTTGGGTGGTGCAGCTAAATCTGTTCAGAGCTGGTCGGAGTCGCAGGCCCGCACGTTTACAAATCCCTATATCAACGCCGCTGGTCGTGCAATTGGGAAAAATCTAAACCTGCCCGTATCTGGCGCAAAAGAAGCAATAACAAACACGGCGTTTGCTGCAGTTGATGTTGCCTCGGGCCCTATTGGGCGTGTAGCCGCCAAGGGTGTTGCGCAAGTAGCAAAAGCAGCTAATGCGAATTTTGTCATTCCCAAAATCACAACGAAGATTGTCCCTTCTCAAAAACGAGCCTTTAGGGGAATCCAGGACGAAATGATTGAAACTGGATATTTTGACCAAGGCCACGGTGGACTAAACGCAATTTACGATTCCAGGAAATTTGAAGACGTTATTGAGCGCGGCTATTTAAGCCCGAAACAAGTTAATGCAATCAACAAAGAGGCAAAACGAATGAGGGACGATTCGGTTTACAGAAACTTAGAAAACTACAAAAAAAGACAAAGACCCAAATAGGTGTCCAAAGGCAAACGCCCGATCACCCCAGAAGACCGCGCCATGTTTTGGCAGGCCATGTCATCTGGCGTAAACATGAAAGAAGCCGCCCGCATGGCTGGCATCTCCTACTCCAGTGCCACCAAGTGGTTGGCCAAGTCCAAAGCCACATCGGCAGAGCTCGATAAACAAAACCTAGAGTTTGGCAAACCAAGTGGCGGCAACGCAATCAAGCGCGACCTTGCACTTACCAAAGATCTGCCCCCCGTAGTTCCACCTGCTCGACTAAACAAAGAAGCAGCTCGCGCATTGGAAGACTTCGACTACTTTAGAAAACGATACCTGGGTCGCGTTCCCAGCCCATGGCAGGTTGACGCCGCCTACAAGATTGTGGAAAAACTGGACTCGCCCGACAAAGAGTTTATGGTTCTTAACTGTCCTCCGGGGGCGGGCAAGTCCACCCTGTTTCATGATGTTGCTGTGTGGTGCATCGTGCGTAACCGCGCTATCCGAGTGATGATTGGATCAATCTCGCAAACGCTCGCCAAGATGTACAGCCGCCGTATTCGCGAAACATTGGAGCGCACAGTCCCAATGCAACCAGACCCCGAAATGGTTCGTCGCGGCCTAGCTCTTAACGCCGAAGCCTGTCTTTCTTTGGACTATGGCAGGTTCAAACCTACAAACGTTGGCGCACTGTGGCGAGCAGAAGAGTTCATTGTCGAACAGTACGGACTGGGTGGCCTGGACAACAAAGAGCCAACGGTGTCGGCGTACGGCATTGAATCAGAGTTTATTGGACATCGCGCCGACCTGTGCTTGTTCGACGACGTAGCGTCAACAGAAAACTCCAGGGAGTCCGCGGCCAGGGACAAGTTGATTGAGCGCTGGGACTCAATGGCCGAAGCACGAGTTGAACCGGGTGGTGTTCTTTCTGTTATTGGTCAGAGACTGGGACCCCAAGACCTATACGCACACTGTCTGTCAAAGGTGACCTACGAAGAAGATCCGGACGACTACGACGGGGAAGACGTAACAGATAAAGAAAATAAAGAACCCATTAAAAAATACAAGTACGACCACATCGTTTATCGCGCCTATTACGAAGAACTAGATACCGGCCCACAGTCCCGTCGCACTATTGCTCCGGCTTGGCCAGCCGGTCCACTGCTTGAACCGTTTCGATTGTCGTGGAAAGATTTGTCCTACGTAAAGCACAACTCCCCGACAAAGTTTGCCGTTGTATATCAACAAGAAGACATGGCAGAGGGCCACTACCTCATTGAGCGGGTGTGGGCAACTGGTGGTATGGGCAACGACGGGGTGATGTATCCAGGGTGCATAGATGCAGACAGGAGACCCGGTTACATACCGACCAACCTGAGCCCGCCAATCATCTCTATCTGTTCCGTCGATCCATCCCCCACCCAGTTCTGGGCAATTCAGTGGTGGTTGTATCAACCCAAAACCAATCTTCGTTACCTAGTTGATTTGGAAAGAATCAAACTTACGGCCGAGGAGTTGTTGGGCTACGCCACATCAACCGGGGAGTTCTATGGACTCATGGAGGAATGGCAGAATCGCTCGTGGGATCTCGGGTATCCCATCTCGCACTGGATCGTGGAGATTAATGCCGCCCAGCGCTTCTTGCTTGCGCACGACTTTGTTCGTAAGTGGCAAGCACGTCATCACGCCAACATCGTTCCGCACACCACGTCGCGCAACAAGCTCGATGACAACCTTGGTGTCGAGGCCATGCTTCCGCCCTTGTGGAGAGCTGGGTCCGTAAGGTTGCCAACCATGAGGGAAAACTGGAAGACGCTTGCTTTTATAGACGAAATGACTTCGTGGAGCAGGGACAAAAAACACGGCACTGACTTGGTGATGGCCCATTGGTTCTCGGAACTGCACATGCCCCAGTTGTCTCCGCTCAAAGCCCCGCCAAAGCTTTGGCGTCCATCTTGGTATTAATGTGTTATCGTTGTAGCAGTTATGGCCAAGAAAGACCCGTATAAAAGAATTCAAAAGCGCTTTGTTGAGGCGCGTGCGGGGGATGTTGAGTACGACGATTTGTCTCTTGAGGACAGGGAGCGATATCAAAATCGCTTTAACATGCTTTCTCAGACCGTTCAAGGCCGTACAAAAATTGCGCAACGGCTTCTTCCAAACGCGGATCCAGAACAAAGAGCAAACCTAAAACAAAGAATTAGACAGAATTTGCCCAGCAGCGGTTCTTCTATGTCAATTGAAGATTCTGATAATGAACCACCCGATACGCCAATTACTCAACGCCTGCTTCCAACGTCTGCCGACATACGAAACATGCAATCCGGTTTCCGTGCTCAAGGCCGAGCAATTGAAACACAACGTGCCGCTACAAAAACACCAACAACCAAAACCTCCAAAGCCACAACTTCTGACCGATATGGGTCAGGATTCCTTTCTGTTCCCAAGAGTCCCAAAAAAGCAGCAGTTGAATTGGTTGGCGGTCTTGACATGGTTGGTCGAGGTCTTGTGGACTATGCGACTCGCGGACTTGCAAACCCGCTTATCAACTTAACAGCACAAGCACTTGACAAAATTGGTGGTGCTGGTCCAGGACAGAAATTCAAACCCCTTCCGGTGTACACAAATAAAGAAATTGCCCAAGACGCTGCGATTACCGCAATCACAGCGGGTGCTGGTCCTTTGCTTAAACCATTTGTTAAGCCAACCGGAACAGTCCTCAAGGGACTCGCAAAGGGATTGTCCGGCCGTGCACCCGGAACAGCCGCCGCACTTGCCAATATTGGACAGAGCCAAGCAAACAAAGCTGCAGTTCGTCAAGCAGCAAAACTGGGAAATGCGGGAAGACGTGCCGCAATGGAGCGGGCTTCTGTTTACGGAATGGAAATCCCTACGGGGAAAATACCCGATCCAAGCGGCGCAAAGTTTTCCGCACCCAAAAAGACCAATATTACGATTTCGAAATTGGACTTGCCACCTATTTCCAAACAAGGGGTTTCATCACCACTTTCCAAGACCAAGACCAAAGCCACAACCAAAGCCAAGACCACAACACCAACCGCAATCACAAAATCCAATCTTGAGCAGGTTGCTGAAGCTCGCGCCACGTCATTGCCGCCTAGTGAAAAGTCTTTTGATTTCCCAGGAACAGGCCCCGAAACTTCCGCGGGCAAGAGTTTCTTTGAAGAATTTGGCGACATCGAAATGCAATCTACGGAATATTTCCCAAGCCCAGTTCGCAAACCACCCAAGGGCGGCGGTAAACCCAAAAAGCCAAAGCAACCAAAACCAAAGCAACCAAACATTAACGCCCCTGAAATACCGCCAATTACCAAAAAAGACATTGAAGAAGCAACGGAAAATTACGCCCCTGGCTTTAATGAAAACTTTGGCTATATCGAAGAGCGCTCCGTTGCTCCGGATTTTCCAGACAACTTTGACCCATCTGACTTTGGGCTTGGAAGCGATTCAAATTTTGGAGAACCGAAAATTATGGACTATGAAAAATTTCAGTCCGAAGTAAAAAGAATTACCCCAATTGACAAAGTAAAAATTACCGAGGACTGGGTGCGTGCGGGTGGAGATGGCGGCGGCGGCGGCAAGATTGTACCCAAGCCACCCAAGCCACCAAAGCCACCCAAGAAACCAAAACCGTCTAGCGTAAAAGAGATTAAACAAACTCCAAAAGCAGAAACGCCAGTTTCTCAATCTCAGGAATACGAATCGCTGCGGGAAATTCCCTACGAAATCGACCCAATGGACATTGAGGATGCAAAAAAGTTTCCCTATAGCAAAGCAGCGCGAGAAGTTTATGCTGCCAAACGCGGCATAACACGGAGAGTTGGGCAACCCAAAGAAAAACTTGCACTTGAGCCTCGCGCAAAAACGCAACCGCCAAAGATTGAAGAATCAATTTCCGACCGACTTGTTGCCGCAATAAAAGCAGAACCCAAAAAACAAACTGGGCCAGATTTTCCAATCCGCAAAGTGACCAAACTTAAAAAAGTTGAGCCATATACGGGACAGCCAGTAACCAGCGATCAATCTGACAGCATGTTGTTCCGCATGTACGATAGGGGCAAGAGGCCAAAGAAGGCTTCTGACGAATTTTCCATTGGTTCCACAATCCAGCCACTAGATGTTGACACTGGAACTGCGCCACGAATTTATTCAGAAACAAAAATTTCCGCAGCAACCCCTGCAGAAGTAGAAAAAGAAATTCGGGAAACCATTCTGATACCAGAGGCAAACATTCGCCAGGGCAGGGCAGTTAACGTGCGTTTGCGCAAAAGAACAAAGGGTAAGTCCGGTGACATGGAAATGCCAACCATTGCATCCCTTGACGCAGAGGGAGAACCACGAATGACTTCATTTGGAATTCCATCAACGGAAACTGGTCTAAGCTACGAACAGAGAAACGCAAAGTTTTACCGCGAAGCTTTTCCTCAAGCTAGGTCAACACGAGAGGCTCGAAAGCTTTACGAACAGTCAAGGGGTCGCGAAGACGTAATCACCACTATTGGGGAATATGGCTCTATAGGAAACCCCGGAGGTCCCAACGCACCAAGGTCTCCCGTCACAACAACCGAAGTACAAATACCAATTAAATTTGAAAAAACAATCAATGCAAAAGGCGAAGTTCGTAATAAACCTGTAGCATTCAAAACCGAAACGGTTAAGGGAATTTGGACCACATCTTCTGGTAAAAAGGCAACACCGATTGATGATGTTGTAGAAATACAATACCCAAGAGTTGGTGCAGAAAAAGCCGAAGCTGGCCGCAAGACCCGCAAGGCAACCAAACTGAAGTCAGAAGCAGGACAAGCAGCACGTTTGCGCAATAAGGGAATTGCCGGCGAAGAAGCCCGCAGCAAGTACGACGAGGTTGTAAGCGCAAAAGCAGCAGGTGAAAAATTCCAAAAATCAGCAGAAGAAGTAGGAAGGGAACTATCCGCCCTTTATGAAGATTATCTAAGTAGGGGATTGGAAAATAAAACACTAAGGCCGCTGCTGCCCCCGAGGCCGAAGCCAAACATACAATCAAAACCCAAGTCCCCCAAGAAAAAGAAAAAGGATAAGTCTTGAAATCTCTTGAGGAAGTTGTAGAGCTATATCACCAGCGCCGTTTGGCGGCTGGTCCCGTGCATGAACAGATGCGCCGAGTGCGGGACATGGCCAACGGGGATATTGTGGTTCCACTTAACGAGTTGGACAAAAACGCCAAAACAAACGTAGCCAACCTGTTGGTTCAAGGATTGGACCAGATGTCAATGCGCGTTGCGTCCACTATGCCAATGCCATATTTTCCACCAGCCAAAGAGGGTTCGGAAAGATCAAAAGGATACGCACGCATTCGTCGCAAAGCAATGCTTTCTATCTGGGACGAAAACAAAATGAAGATTAAGTTGCGCCGCAGGGCTCGACATCTTCTTGCGTACTCAACAAGCGCGGTATATTTACGTCCAAACTTTAGAACACTAAATCCAACCTGGGCAGTTCGCAATCCACTGGACACATTCCCCGCTCCAATGGACGACGTGGATCAGTTTGTCCCAGACAACTGCTTGTTCACATACAAAACATCAGCAACATGGCTTCTTAAAAACTATGGAGAGCTTGTTGCCAATCAACTTCGTTTTGGAAATGTAAGCAGCGATGCACGATACACAATGCTCGAATACACTGACGCAGATTCCATTCAACTCGTGGTTCTTGGAGCCGAAGACAACCCCGAGCTAAGTGCATCCGAACGGGCTGGTCTTGAGGCAATTATGCTAGAGGCAATTCCCAATAGAACCGGAAGGCCATTAGCAGTAATCGCCAATCGAATTACTTTGGATAAACCCCGTGGTCAGTTTGATGGGGTGCTTGGAATGTATTACACACGCGCCCGACTGCAGGCACTCACCGAGATTGCCATTGAGCGCGGCATCTTCCCCGAAGAGTATCTGATTGCCCGATCTGGAGAAAATCCAGAAATTCTTCAAATGGCCGACGGCAAAACTGGTGTTCTTGGCGTTATTAAGGGTGGAGACATCCAACAACTACAGCTAAACCCAGGCTACAAAACAGACACGGCACTGGATCGCCTTGAGCGACAGGAACGTTTGGAGGGTGCAATACCAGCCGAGTTTGGCGGAGAGTCTGCATCCAATATTCGCACGGGTCGGCGTGGGGAAGCAGTTCTTTCTGCCACCGTTGACTATCGGGTACAGGAAGCACAAACACTGTTTGAACAATCGCTCATGGAAGAAGACAAGATTGCAATTGCCCTGGAGCTTGCCTATTGGGGCAACACACCAAAAACATTTTTCTTGCCGTCGCGCAGAGCCACTGCTCAAGAGGTGTACACGCCAGAAAAAATTTGGGAAACAGATTTCCATTACGTGGCATACTCTGCTGCTGGTTCGGATGTAAACTCTCTAATCGTTGGTTTGGGGCAACGATTGGGTGTTGGAATGATGAGCAAAGAAACAGCCCGCGAATCAGACCCATTGATTGCCGACCCAGAACTAGAGCATGACCGAATCATTTCGGAAGGCGTTGAGGCAGCATTGTTGTCCAGCATTCAGCAACAGGCCGCAAATCCAATGGGACCATATCAACCAGAAGATCTTGCCTATCTAACTTTTTTGGTAGTAGAACAAGACCAAAGTTTGTACGAAGCGGTTCGTCTTACCAACGAACGAGCACAGGAACGCCAAGCGCAACAAATGCCAGCCGGTTCACCAGAAACCATGCCGGGTTTGGCAATTCCAGGAATGGGCGCAGAAGCACCAGTAGAAGGTGGTGGAGCACCACCACTAGAAGCACTATTGTCTCAATTGGGGGGTTAAGTGGCTGAAGAAGCAAAAGGTCAAAGGACCGATTTGAATACGGCTCAGTCAAAGGTAAAGCGTATGGCTGCCAAAAATCAAACATACGGCAAGGTGACCGAGCAAATGGAAAGCCAACGAGCCGTACCCATGGGTGCTGGCCCCACACAAGTTCAAGGACCGACCCCGGGAGGGGCGCTTTTTTCCCGACCAACAGAACGCCCAGACGAACCAATTACCGCTGGTGCTCCCTTTGGCGACGGCATAGGTCCCATGGCCGCGGGAGTTCCAGTGTACGACCCAAGAGAAACAGCAATCAAAGAAATTCGCATGATTGCCGAAATGGACCAAAACGAGGATTTGCAGAATCTGCTGTCACGCTGGATGTCGTAATGGAAGATAATAGAAACTATACGATTTCGGAATACAATCAAATCGTCAGCCAAGCAAAACAATTTGCTTCTGGACCAACTGCCGATCCGCAAAAACTCCAAGACATTGTACGCAAGTACCCCTGGGTAAATCCAGAAACATCAATGTCTTTGGCGAAGTACAACGCATCAGATGCTGCAATTGATTTGGTTGGTCAGCAAGCCGGAATGCGCGAACTAAATACTTATGAGGATAAAAGAAACACGCAGGGCGATCTCATTGCCCCACTTCGCTACACCTTTGACGCTCTGGGTTGGATTAAAAAAGGAACGGGGGCCGCTTTTGATTTCATTCTTCCAGAAGCTGCAGAAGCGACTCTTAAATATGTAGCCGAGCCACTGGTTCGGGGCGGAGGAAAAGTTAATTCAGCGCTCAAGGGTGCTGTTCGTTGGATTTCTGCGGCAGCAGACATTGTTCCAGAAACCATACAGAACGTAACCTCACTTGCTGTTGGTTCATCAAACTATGACTTGTTGGGATTGTGGGAATCCACATCACTTTCCGTAATGTTGGAAAACTTTGACGAAACTGGTTCGGGTTATTTTATGAGCCAGACTCTTCGAGAAGAGCAGGCCAAAAGAGCACGCGCATTTCGCGGCACTGTTTACGGCAACGCATTTACCATAGGTCGCGGTCTAACAAGTTTTGCCGGAGAGAACTCCATAGCCTACAAATATGCATCGGGGGTTATCGATGCAGCCGTGTTGTTGTCTGTTCCCGACCCCACCAAATATGTAGCAAAGGGAATATACGCATTAGGTCAGGGAACCAAAATTTCTGGTGGCGTTTTGCGTCAAATATTTGCAGGAGAAGAAATCAACAAAGCCATCAAAGCCGGAGGAGGAACTTTCGGTTTGGTCCCAACCCTTTCAAGCATAGATGCAAAGGTTGTAAAAAAATCCATTCGTGCACAAACACAGGATCTCCAATCAGAGGCTGGATTGATTCGGGACATTGGTGGCCAAAGCGTTGACGGCGCAAAGTTTGTTTCATTTATGAAAAACAATCCGCTGGCCATTCGTCTGATTGACAAGATCGCAGAAGAAGAAAGCCCGAAGAAAATCATGGAAGACATCTTCAGGTTTGAAATTTCAAATGAAACAGCTGCCAATTTGGCTAGGGCCAAAACATCAGACGAGGTTATTGCCGCCCTGACCGACCCGTTTACCCTGGGAGAAAACACCCTTAACGCAGACATTGGCAGATATCGAGTTAATCAACCACTTAAATTTATTCGGCAGAGCCGTTTCTTTACGGAGATGCCAAAACAAACAATCATCACCGACTCGGATGACCCATTGGAAAACGTTCAATCGGTTCGCAACATGCTATTGGGTATGCGTACCGCTGGTGTTTCCGAAGAAAGAATCACCTCATGGGCAGACAAGGCCATTGTTTCCTTTTCGCAAAAGGGAAGCAAGGGTGCGCGAAAAGAAGTCTTAGACGAGTACGACTCTGCACTAAGAGAAATTCTTCGAGCCAATAAAATTGAAGACAAAGTTATCGATGCTGTATTGGAAAATGCAAATGCCGGAATGACCAAGATGCGCCAATACTATTCAGACAGAATGGGCGTAGAAACCGACAATGGCCATTTGAAGATGATGATGGATTTATTGGGGGACAACATCGACGACAAGGTGTTAGCAGAAACAATTGGGCGAGCCCTAACGCTGGGTGATGATTTTGCATTTGCGGGACCAGCAACAATAAGCCAGATGCTTTCCCGGGTTCGCACCCTGCCAGACACACGCGAACTTCGCCGTCTTACGAGAAACCCCATGTTCCAATCGCTATTTGAAAAAGTTGGATTGGGCGAAATGGGCAAACTGCCAATTGCGGGACGGCGCGTCAAGATTGATGTTGAGCGTTACACAAACCCAGGAAAAGCAGAAGAACTTAAAAAAATCATCAAAGAACAAAGAACATTGGGCCCAGAAAGAAACCAATATCTTCTTGAGCAATCGGCAAAAGAGCTGGAACAAATTACATATACGGAATCCGTCAGAACATTAAACGGAGAAGCCAGAAGGCTTATTGATGCAATTGACTATATGCAAGGTAGAATTTGGAAACCACTCAATTTGGCAACCGTTGGTTACGTTTTGCGTAACGGCATTGATGCACAAATACGCATGGCATTTGGCGGTGCTAGGTCTTTGGCAAACAGCGGAGTGCTACATCCATTGGAATACCTACACATAGCCATTGGTCTTCCGGGCAAGGGAACAAAATACGGCAAGAGCATTACGGGCGTAGATCTTACCAACCTGGGCGTCGGTAAACGAACAATACTTACTGGAGAAATAATTCCGGAATCAATTTCCGAAAAATCCCAGTTTGTTTTTGTCGGAGACAGAAGGTTTGCCAACAACTCTGCGGGCCTCAAGAGGGCAAACAGATATTCAAAGAGAACCGGAAAGCCATTGTTTACCGTTGACGATGCCGACATGCTCGACAACACAACGGCGAGACTTGAGGTCCAAAGACAACTTCGCGAAGGTGTTGGTTTGAGTTCGTCAAAAGTTGGATTTAGTCCACAAGATGAAATCAGGCACAAGCACGGAACCAACAACTACATCAACGTTCAACGCGGAACCCCCGGTTCAAGTGCCACAGCCGATCACACCCGCGGCGTAATTTACAATCTTCAGGATTATCAAAACAACAACATCGGAAAGCTTCTTGCCAGGGGCGTATACGAGGGGAAAACAGATGAACAGATTGCCGACGAAATCGCAGATTGGTTGTTGAAGAACAAGGGCAGTCCCGATTACCAAAACGCAAAATCCATGCATCGACTTGGACGAACTTACAAAGATGCACAAAGGTCCGAAGCTTTGTTCACCCTTCCGGTTGATTTTGACAAGGTGGGCAAGGATGTGGTTCGCCAAGTATTGAAGGCAGACGTTCTGAAAATAGACTTGCCAAGGATTAAAGAAATTACGGGCAACGTAGACGAACTTAAATTTGCTGCAGCGTACGACGCGATTCCTGAATTCGGAGCAACCAAATCAGTCGCTATCTCTTCGGTCATTCCTACTGGGCCAGGATTTAAACCAGAAAATTTGAAAGTTGGGCAGCGAGTTCGTGTTGGCGAAGAAACCGGGGTGATAACCAACATTAGAAAAGGTGAGGATGGGGCTCAGGACCTCATTACGTTTGTTCCGTTTCGAGAAACCTCAGTCCTTACCGGATACAGTTCCGGTAAGAGCAGCGCAACATTTAGACAGCTGGTTGAGAACCAACAGATTTGGGATGGGTCCAAAGGTTTGCCAAACGAGGTTCGAGTTGAAGTGCAGAAATGGGACGACAACTCAATAGACCTAACCAACATGGTGACGGGATTTACAAATTACGCAACCGGCTGGTTGTTTAACGGTCTTAACGATTTTGCAACAAGAAGACTTGAGCGTTCCCCTCTCTTTCGACAGTACTACTACCAAGAAGTTTCAAAGCACGTAGACCGCTTGTCCTACGAAGAAGGCAAACGCCTATATGAAAGCATGATGCAAAACGCCAAAGATGCCGGGTTTGATGACATCCGCCAATATCTTGGTGAGGGCTTAACCCAAAGAGACAAGGTGAGCAAACGCTTGGAGTCATTGAATACCAGATCACCGTCATCCGCCAAGGGAACGTTGACAGTGGGGGAACTGGATGATTACGCCCGCTTCAAGGCCCTTGGAGATACCAAAGATTTGTTGTACGACGCAGCAACTCGCAACAACTTCTACGATGCTCTGCGGATTGTTATGCCTTTTGCGGATGCATGGAAGGACGTAGTAGGAACCTACGGAATGCTCGGCGCTCGACACAACGTACATATGATCCGTCAATTTGCTCGGGTCTACAACGGAATTGAAGAAGCAGACCCAGATCAAGATGGGCGCGGATTCTTTTTTCGCCAGCCACAAACAGGAGAAGTGCAGTTTTCTTTCCCAGTGTCTGGACCAATTTCTAAATTGATTAGCGGCATTGACGCACCGCTAACTGCTCCGGTTGGACGTTTATCTCAGGGCATCAGCATGTACCCAGCACTGGGTCCCTATTCCCAGTTTGGATTGTCCAGTCTTTTGTCCAACGACCCAAAGTACAACGACATCAAGGAATTGTTTTTGCCGTACGGAGAAGTAAAAGGTAGCGATTTGTTTACCAAGCAAATCCCTGGCATTTACCGAAAAGCTTTTGAGACTTTTGTTGCCGACACGGAGAATCGCGCAAACACATATGGAAACGTGTACATCGAAACAGTGCGTGCATTAAGCATTAACCCCAAATACAACAATATGAAGACGGAATCCGACGTACAAAATTTGTTGTCGGATGCGCGATTCAAAGCCAGAATACTCACCGGCATGAGATTGATGTCCCAATTCCTGGGACCAACAGCTGGTGTGCAAGAGTGGAAAATTCCCACGGAAATTGGCGACCAGTACGTAACCGTATTAACCGAACAACTTCGCAAGTTCCAAGAAGAAGACTACGACACCGCAATTGACAGGTTTGAGAATTTGTACGGTGATGATTTGATGCTTTACGTTTCGTCAAAGAGTAGGGCAAACCGCGACGGTCTTGAAGCCACTGAGGAGTTTGGAGACTGGACTGCTCTCAACCAAGACGTTTTGGACAAGTACGAAAGAGTGGGGGCCTACTTTGGTCCAACCGGATCGGACTTCAATTTCACAGTCTGGAATCAGCAGTTAGAGGAGGGGGACCGAACAAAACTCGGAGCCAAGGAAATGATTAAACTTGCGCAACTTCGCGTAGGCTCTGCCAAGTACAGGGCTTTTAGGCGCACAATGCCCCCTGTTCTTAACGAAAAACAAAGATCCGTTTTGGCCGCGTATAGGGAAGTTCTCCATGAGGAACTTCCAGGTTTCCCCGTCAAATCCGAGTTTGTGGTGGGAGAGTTTCCCAATGCCCTCGTAGAAATAAGAGAAGCATTGGCAGACCCGCGCCTGTCCGACAATCCCCTGATGGGAACTCTGCGCGATTACATGCAGTACAGAGATTCCATAGAATTAAGAGGCGGGGAAAGCCTTCAGTCGAAGCGCAACGCATCAAAGCGCGGCAGACTTTTTTCTTACGGCGAAGCACTCTCCACCCAGAACGCTGAGTTTGCTAGAATATGGGATCGGCTACTTTCCCAAGAGGTTGAAAAATGAGCACTGACATCACAAAAGACACCACACAAACCCCCACAACCAAGCCTCCAGTACCTTTTGAAATTCCCGGTTATATTGAGGGCAGAAAAGTCAAAGGCGTTTTTGTTGAAGGCAACCCAGATTATCAAGACCTGAAAGTACTTCTCGATAGCGGCGAAATAAAAACAGATATCGAAGCCCTCAGGGCTATGGGCGTTAGGGGTAGAGCAGCGTCCTCGTATCCAAGCGTTTTTTACGGTCCGGGTTTGGTAAACGAAAAAGGTTTCCTTGCTAGACCAACGTACGATGCCGGCGACGGAGCAGCAGTTTTATTAAACATGACGCCAAGTCAAAGACTGAGATGGGCAAACGAGGTTAAGAGAGCTACAGAAATTTACGGCAGTCGCGATCCAGACCTAATTTCCCTCAAGGGAGAAGCGTTTACCAGCCAAGACGAAAACGCAATGGAATTGTTTTTGCAAATTGCAAACACCAATCAGCTCACCGTTAATGCAATGCTGGAAAAACTTTCTACCAGCGCGTCAATCTTCAGAACAACCGGAACCCCGGTCAGAGTCTCAACCCCAGAAGAAGTCGGTTACTATCTCAATCAAGCCTCGTTGACGCTTACCGGAAAACCCATAACCAAAGAATCTGCTGACAAAATGTATAAATCATTTGTGCAGATGGAACGAAGCAATGCGGCAAAAAATATGGACGCGCCCAACAAGCAGCTATCGGCTCAGTCAATGGTGACCAAAGCCAATCCCCAAGAAACGGCAGCCTACTCTGTGGGCAAGGCGATTGAACTTGCGTTTAAGCGATTGAGTGGCAACTAATGGCAACGGCTAGAGATACATACATTACGGAACAGCTTGCCGCGGAGGGCATGGCAAACACCGCCGCCAACAGAAACAAACTCGGCAAACGCTACGACCAAACCTATTTGGGTGGGAAAAAAGATGACTGGCGCACCTACTTCAAACTTCAGTTTCCTCAACTTGGGGACATGCTTGACGGGACCGACGGGGAACAAAAAGCCCGCGCAATTTTTGGCGATCTCATTGACCTGTTCGTTGAAATAGCGACCAATCCGGCTGGCTTTGATTTAACCAGTGATGCTGGCATACAAGCGTTTCTGCGCAGGGTAGATGGAACACAATATGCAATCAAAACCACGCAAAACCAAGCCGCATATGACGCTCTTGATACCGCAGAAAAAGAACGCAGTTTGGCAAAAACTCGTGCGTCACTTTCTACTGCTTATGCTTCTGCCCAGCTAACCACCGGGGAATTAAATCAGATTGCACAAACTGCAATTCGCAACGGATACAGCGAACTAGAAATAAAGTATGCCGTGGCGGCACAACTGGGCCAGCGTGCTGGAAGCGGGGCCCTGTTTGAAACAGATGAAGCCAATAAGCTTCGCTCAACTCTAAGAGCATTTAACTATAAAGTTACTGATGAATTATTTTCTGCTGCCCTAAAAGGTGAGGAAGTAAACGGAGTTCCGCAAAGCGCCGAACTTTTGACATACAAGGCCAAAGAAAGGGCCAAGCTGGATTTTCCCGCTTATGCCTCTTACATTGACTCCGGGCTTACTGTCGACGACATCTTTGAACCCTATAAGGACCTTGCTGCAAAAACGCTTGAGTTGAGCGCCGTAGATGTAAACTTGGACGATGACAAATTCCTTAACGTACTTAAGGGCAAGGAGGACGGCACTCAGTATTCCGGAACGGAGTGGGTGAGAATGCTAAAAACAAACCCTGAATACAACTGGAGATTTACCAATCAGGCAAATCAACAAGTCAATAGCGTTGTTTCTGCGCTAGAAAAATCTTTCGGGTTGGTTCGATGAGCGACGTTCAGGTTACACTTGCTGACACAATTGACGACGCCGCAACCTCCGCGGCACAGTTGGCGGCGGAGAGAATGGCCGCTATGAACTTAAACCAACAACGCACAGATGCCTTCTCAACACTAAAGGCACTGTTGTCTCGTGTTGGTCTTAGCGAACTGGAGAGTGCGGTTCAGGGCGTAATTACTTCTGGTCAGGTAAGTCTTACCGACCCATCCGCAATTATGTTCGCCTTGCGAGACCAGCCCGCATATCAAAAACGTTTTGCCGCCAACAAGAAGCGGGTAGAGAACGGGCTTCCCGAACTAGCCCCAGACACGTACGTTGCCATGGAGCAGCAGTACCGGCAAACCCTTGCAGCCAATGGACTGCCATCAAATTTCTATAACGACAAATCGGATTTTGAAAAGTTTATTGAGGGTGATGTATCCATAAGCGAACTTCAAGCACGAATTACCGATGGCTACAGCAAGGTTGCCAACGCAGATCCAGAAGTTGTAAGAAAGTTGCGCGAGCTCTACGACATTGGGAACGGTGACCTAGCTGCCTATTTTATCGACCCCCAGCGCGTTCGTCCAACTCTCGTAGCCGCCGACTATAGGCGCCAAGCCCAGGCTGCAGCCATAGCTGCTCGTGGCGGCGAAGTGGGTGTTCAGCTTGGAAAAGAAACCGCGGAGGGGTTGGTTCGCAGGGGGGTTACCGAACAAGAAGCAGAATCTAGGTTTTCTGAACGGGGTCAACTTGCTGGGTTATTCGAGGAAATGACGGGCGAGCAGGCAATGTCGGAGGAGGAAAAGCTTGGCGCAACCTTCGGATATGACGTTGGTGCTGGCAACAAGTTGAAACAGCGAGCTGCCACCAGGCGATCCGTATTCCAGGGCGGGGGCGGGTTTGCTCGCACGAGCGGGGCAACATCCGGAACTATTGAAACCAGTTTGGGTGGACCTCAGTAACCACTTGACAATTGACAATATGTGTGTATACTTATTAGCGCAGCCCTCGGACTACCTCCGGTCCGGGGTGGGCAGATGGAGTGTGGGTTATGTCAAACGTTCAAGACGACTTCGATAACGAGGCGCCAGAACCAACCGAAAAGAATCCAGTTCGCGCAAGAATGCGAGAAATGGAATCTGAATTAAAATCTCTTCGCGAAAAAGCGTCAGAGGCAGAAAAGCTCCAACGTGAGCTGGCTTTCTCAAAAGCCGGTATTCCGATGGACTCGCCAATGTCGGGATATTTCGTAAGGGGTTATGAGGGTGAGTTCACGCCAGAGGCAATCCGTAGGGCTGCCGAAGAAGCAAATCTTGTGAAGCCCGCAAAAACGACTGTCGATGATTCCGAGCAAAAGGCTTGGAGCAGATTGCAGAAGGCAAGTGCGGGCGGAGAGACCAGCGATCCTATCGTTGACTGGAACGTTAAATTGAATTCAGCTCGCAATCAAGACGAGGTGATGCAAATTCTGGCCCAGATGAGACAAGAAACAGAAAACATCTAGTCCGCAGGCTCCGAGCCTGTCGGAGAAAGTAACAGGTAAACCAAGTGTCCAAGACACAAACAAGCAGCCTTCTCACAGACCAGGTTGCATTTGACAGGATTGCGTATTTTGCACTCCGTAGCGAACTATTGTTCGACGCGGTAGCAGACGTTATGCCAGTCGCACAAGCAATGCCAGGTTCGTCGGTGAAGTTCACCATTTTCAACGACCTTGCTGCGGTCACCTCAACCCTTACTGAGGATACCGACGTAACGCCAGTTGCGATGAGCGACAGCCAAGTGGAAGTC